>BNJT01000131.1_pt1 | contig 229589 bp, 288 predicted proteins | sample 8540491 | NCBI WGS metagenome assembly BNJT01 (sample SAMD00202455, study PRJDB9452) | human saliva metagenome | host: Homo sapiens | reverse complement strand
AGTTACGTATTGCTCATTAAAACCATTAATACCACCAGAAGATTGGTTATTGCTTTGAATTATTTCTACCGTTGTAAATAAAGGTTGAATTGTTAGATAACTTTACGACGCACGGTGTACTCCTCACAAATATCAGCCACCGTTGTTACTGGTAATAGTAATACTCGATTGTATCTCCATCTGAGTAGTAAAATTTCACGATTAGACACTTTTCATCGGCAACCTTAAGGAACCATTACCACTAGAGTCTATGCGCATCACTTTCTAAGCGTGATTATCTAATGGTGTAGCGATCTCGAATTGCGCGCAGCATCATACTCGATACGTACGCTATTATCACTTCCAACATATTGAATACTAAACTATCAACAGCAAAGCTTGGACTAACAAAGAAAGCCAAGAGCAAAATGCTAACTACCGAAAGATTAATTAAACGTTTTATCATAGTTACGCCTCCTTAAAAGAATAAATAACATCTTAGTTATTTCTCCCTATTATATCACGCTTAAAAACAGATAGAAAGTTTTGTTTACAAAGAAGTAATAATTAAGTTAAATTCATTTAATTTATTTTGTACTTGTTCTACTTAAAGGAAATCATTTATAATAACTGTAGTGCCGATGTAGCTCAGAGGATAGAGCAGTGGTTTCTCAAAAGCCATTGGTCGCAGGTTCGACTCCTGTCATTGGCATAAAACTAGATAAAAAGAGAAGAACCACCAAAGTGGTTCTTCTTTTACTCTTCTAATTCCTTTAATTTTATCTATACGACGTTGATGTTCACCGCCCTCAAACTCACTATTTAAAAAGGTGTCGACAATTTTTAGGGCAAGCCCCTCGCCAATGATACGTTCGCCCATCGTTAAAATAAAGTTGAAGGTCATTATGATTTCCACAAGCCTCTGCTGAAAATACGTCATGACAAAGAGCTGCTTTCGTATCCCTTTCACTTTTATCTGCCACAATACCTGATACCATCACCGGTACTCACAAATTAAAATACCTCTATCAAATCTCGCCACTTGCAACTTTTACGTGCCACTCGAAGAGCAAAGTCGGGATAATCGCAAGAATTTTCATCTTTCGCGCTCTCAAAAATCAACCAACCTCATAGCCTTTCTGTTTCCTAAATCTTTTTGATTGCCTTTTTAATCAAATCCACCGTGATCGTATAGCTAATGCAATTTTCATTTAGTTCTCTCCTTTTAAATTAAAATTAATTTCTACCGCTGCGTCAATTTCTTCATCACACTTCTTCATAACGGGCTTCACTTTGACCATAAGGATCTGAAATACTCAAATTTTCATCAAGTGGAAAAATTTTTATCACTAAACTCACTAAAAACGTATTTTTAAAAGCTCTGCTTGTTCGTGTGTCACGTGTGTATACACTGATCTGCTTCTACTATATGATATAAGGTGAAGTGGTTTTGCACGATGGTTTTCAAGCGATAAACCGTGTGTTTCTGCTACTTTTAAAGAACCACTACTTGCACTATCGCCTGCCATTGCATAAATACCCTGCAGGCCACCGGAAAAATCCGAAAAATAATCATCTCTTTTTCATTTTATCTAGCGCAATGACTTCGGCTAAAGGACTCTACAAGTATTTCCTGTACACACCATTATAATTTTCATTCTCTATCTCCTAAATCTTTATAAAATGATTATAGTTAATGGTTACCCAAGAAATTATCATTTCATTTCTTTCTATTCATTAAATTTGCCACTAATCATCAATACGATTCATCAAGGCAACACCCAAACTAGTTTTTCTCATAGGCTTCAATATAAACAACATCTAAATTTAATCTATCTCGCTTGACGTGCAATCTCAGAAAATAGATTATAACTCTGCTGAAGATAGGTTGTTTTTCCTCACCTAGGAAAGTGGTATTAAATTTGTCTGAAAGCTGTTGCAAAGCCTTCTTCTGATTAAACCAATAGTTTGATTTTCCTTCTCCAAGGTTTCCTTTTAAAAGAAGAATGTCTGTTGTCGCCACTAGATAAACGGGCATTTTCGGTGAATAGTGACGGTATTTCATACCAGGTGCCTCGGTGTCATGTCACCTGCTTGACCACTGTGTAGTCGCACTTCTCCAATAACTTCCGTTATCATTTCTTTTGTAACTTCGCCCGGTCTTAAAATAATCGGCGGTTCTACGGTAACATCTAGTAACAGTAGACTCTAGGCCAATTACAGAATTTCTCCATCAATGATATAAGAAAGCTCATCTGAAAAATCTTCTCTCACGTGACTGGCATTTTGTGGGTGAAGGCTTGCCACCTTATTTGCTGAAGGTGCGGCTAAAGGAAAGCCGCGCATTGATTAAATTTTTGTGCAATCGTATTACTCGGAAAAACGGATTGCCACAGTATCTAAAACCTCCAGAAAACAATACTTGGAACACTATCTTGTTTCTTGAAATAATTAGTCCTGGCCAAAAAGCATCCATTAACTGTTTCGCTTTTGATGGAATCGAAATAACTAAATGCTCTAACATTTTTCTATTAGCAATATGTAAAATAAGCGGATTATCACTTGGTTCACCCTTTGCCTTATAAATTGCCTACAGGCTTTTTTCATCTAAACCATTTGCGCCTAAACCATACAACCGTTTCGGTAGGAAAGGCCACCCAACTGACCTTGTTTTAAAGCACCTCGCCGCTTTTCGATTATTTTATCATCACTTTTGCACCACAAAACTCACTCTCCTTCTAGTATAAAACTTCCTACTTTTTATCGCAAGAAAATATAAAAAGTTAGCAAAAGCTATGATTTTGAAAACGCCCTTGACATTTTAGTTAGCTGTCGCTACAATTTGATTGTAGATTAGCACTTGCTCATTTTCAGGAGGGATTTTTGATGTTAGAAGAACGCATAATTCGTTTTTTGTGCGCCTACTCTAGCAGGAATAAAAACAGGAAATTTAACTCAATTCTTGTGGTATTGATCAAGCAATGACGAGTATCATACCTGCAAAAAGTATCTTATCCCCTTTTTGGGATTGGTTTACACGTCGTCAAAGGGTAACCCTCCTCGTTTATGTTTATCGCCAACGTGCTTTGAAAACATGATCTGGAGAATTTAGACGTGCGTTCTTTTCTAGCTGATTATGGTTATACAGATTGCGCACTGTAACGGGTGCCTTAAAAGGCTAGGCGAACGTATTGATGAAAGTGAAACTTTTTCCACATGAAATTGGTGTTTTTCTCTTATCCCCCAGAAGATGTCAAGGGATTCACACAATACGGTTCGAAATGTTGTAAGTGTACCGGGCTATTGGTGTGTGTATAGCGAGTGAAATCAAAGCAAAACACTCTTTGCATCGTTATGATCGTTGTCGTACGTGCTATGAAAGGCTTTTATCGTCGTGGTCGAACGCTTGGTAACTGGCACTAGCAACACGTTAATTCAGAAAGGATATGAAAGATATGGCAAAAAGTAGCGGTAGTTTATTGAGATGGCACAGGTAACACTGAAGCAATGAAAGAGGTTAGTTGTTAAAGGTATCGTAGATGCAGGTGGCGAAGCTGATGAATTTATGCCTTGGGATTTTGACGAATCTAAATTAGCAGATTACGAAAACTTTGCTTTGGTTGCCTCTGCAATGGAGACGAAGAATTAGAAACTGAAGACTTTGCACCAATGTGGGATAGTATAAAGGCAAACTCTCAGGCAAAAAGTTGTTATCTTTGGTTCTTACAACTGGAATAACGGCGAATGGATTCAAAGATTGGGGTGCTGATGTAGCAAATATCGGTGCGGAACTTGTTGCTGATCCATGCCCTTGCTTAGACGCTCCAGATGCTGGTAGTGAAGAAGAAACAGCTTGCTTTAGAACTTGGTAAAGCTATTGCAACAGCATAATATAAAAACGACCCTCTTGTCGTTTTATTTTTGAGACTAGTCCAAAAGGCTAGTCTAATTGCATTTTAAATTGTTCGTAAAAGCTCTAATATCTTGACTAACCATTGCATCTCGATAATACAAACGCCTTCTAGCCCCTTTGGCAAAGTCGTTAAACGCTTCGACATTGATACCACCAATACCATACACACACAGCATTTTCCAACTGGATAATCTCTTCTAGTACAGCCATCGACCTTGGTGCTGCCCCTATTTTGGACGCCGTTGGAAATAAATGACCATACACTAACCACACTTGCTCCCCTTTTCTAGAGCAAGGTTTTGCCTCTTCAAGAGAATGAACGGCAACGCCAAAAGTAAGCTCACTTAAATCATCCTCTAATTCATACACAGAGAGTTGCACCTTTAACTGATACTTTTTATGCAAGCCTTATCCTGTGGTTTAACACAAGTTCCACACCATACTGCGTCGCAAAGGTAACGACTTTAGCAAACAAAGTCTCATAGGAAGCCTCCCATCCAATTCTTTTTGCACGAAACACAAGTCTATCGGGCTTAGCCTGACAGAGTTTTTTCTAGGTGAGTGAGTTTATCTGCCGAAATTAGCGGAAAGACTGGTAACATAAGTTAATTTCATTTGCTCAACCTAATGTGGTCACGATACACCACTTGTAAACCCTTTACTGATAATTGCTCGATGCATTTCCCTCACACTTCGTCCATCATTAATATCAAACTGCTCACTGCTTTTATCGGCATGTCCACCACATCAACTTGAACACCTGCAGAGACTTTAGTGGCACAAATATCAATTACAGCATTTCTAAATGTGGCACTCTCTCGGCTGAGACACCGTAATTTGCGCTTGCGGAACAAAAAGTCAGTAAGCACACATAATTTGTACCAAATCTCTATCACCTAACTAGATGATTAAACTCGCCCAATTTCCCCCAACCGGTCTTAGACGGGCACAGAAAACTAAAGCTCACTTTCAGGATAAGCTTCTTGCACAAAAGACAGATGCAAACCCGTTGCAAGGGCGTCTTTTTCTAAAGTCGCTCAAACCTAACAGAGCGGCAAAACCTGCTCCCTAAAACCATTTTGAAAGCCCTTTCCTGATGCGTAGAAACGATAGAGGGAAAAACACGCGCTTATTGCCAGCAAGGATGGTAGTAATCATAGGCAATTAAGTCGTAAGTTTCTTGAAAAACGGTAATAAAATCAGCACCCGCCTGATGGAGCATTTGATAGTCTTTTTCGTTGGTCGGATACACTTCGATACCAATATTTGCAAAATAGGGCTTTGCCAAACGAGACCGCCTCGGCAATGTATTCGTGTCGAAGACGCTTTTTCCGCCTCGCCCGTCAAAGATTAAAATGTCTTCAGCCCCGTTTCGGCAATCATTTCTAATTCACGTAAAATTTTCATCTTTTTCTAACCTTGCAGCTTAATTTGTTGCTTGCTATTAAACCCACAATAAAGCAAACCATTCGCACATGTTGGCAATGCAGTGGCGTAAACAAACTCACATTACCACCAAAACGCCATCTCGTTACTGTCCCACTCCTTTTTGTCCATCTCCTCTAAATAGGGTGCCGCCACTGGAAAGTAGAGCCATAAAGTCGGAAATCTCTAGCTTATCCTTAGCTAGTGCAATTTCCACATCACTTTTAGTAAATGCGCTATCATTAAATTGTTCTCTGAGGGCAAGTACACGATTCATCATTTGATGATCTAGCTTATCCATCTTATCGGTATAGGTCATAATTGAGTTCATTTTTATTCTCCTAAAAATCCCGTCAGTGGACTAGACGCCTCGCCAGAATTTTCTAGCACTCTACCAGTTTTTGATAAATAAGCCAACCGCCCAGCCTTAATTGCCAGATTAAAAGCCAAACTCATTTCTTTGACGTTCCCAGCTGTTGCAATAGCCGTATTGCACATAATCGCGGTCGCACCCATCTCCATTGTGACAAGCCTCCGATGGTTTTCCAATACCCGCATCGACAATAACAGGTAGTTTTGTCGCTTGTAGGACAATGTCAATAAAATCCTTTGTCGCAAGCCCACGATTGCTCCTATTGGTGCTGCTAGTGGCATAATCGCACTAGCACCAGCCTCTTCTAAAGCTCTTGTCACATAATAATCGGGATACATATACGGCGAGACAACAAAACCACGTTTTGCCAATTCTTCTGTCGCCTTAATCGTTTCATAATTATCTGGCAACAACCATCTTGAATCACGAATGACTTCCACTTTAACAAAGTTGCCTGCAACCCATTTCACGAGATAATTCAGCAATACGCACAGCCTCCTCTGCCGTTCTTGCGCCAAGTATTTGGCAGTAGTGTCACCGATTTAGGTATAAAATCTAAAATATTTTCAGCACCATTAGGATTGGCACGTCTAAGGGCCACAGGTAATACTTTCCGCCTCCTTCTTTTTAACACCGCCTCTATCAAATCAGAGAAAATTTTCCAGAACCCAAGATAAAGCGAAATTAAAGGTTTTCCACCTCAAAAACGAAAAAGAATCAGTCATCATCATTCTCCTTATTTTTCTAAAATCAAATTTAACAACATTGTCGCTTGATGTGCTGCACAAGCATTACACGTGGTGCTAAAAGACCCAAGCCCATATCACTTTCACCATCGCCAGAAAGGTAATAATTCGAAAAACTTTTTCGTGGTATACGATTTGGCTCACCTATCCCACTCATTCCACTTGCCACCAAGTAACACGGTATCAGGATAAGTCGCTAAGATAAACTCTGCTAAATTCGCCTTGATTTGTTGCACTGTCAAAGGCTTCCATAACATAGGGGTAATAAGTACGTATCATAATTTGTGTCATTTAACTCATCATAAATAGCCTCAACTTGTGTACAAGAGGTGTGATACGTTCAATAAGTGCTTTCATCGCAAACACCTTAGGCTGTCCCAAGTCGGATATTTCGTAACTCTGTCTACCAGGGTTGGTCATATCGACCACATCTTTATCAATAAGACACAATTTTCCTATACCAAGACGTGCTAGGCTTAGTGCAATGTGCGAACCTAAACCACCCACACCACAAATACAAACCCTTGGTATTTTGCAATTTTTCAAAAATAATCCTTGCCGTAACGTGCCGACCAAAGTCTTTCTACAGCGCCTTTGTTTGGCAATTTGTCCATTTCTAATAAAAGTACATCATCACCAGCAAGGAGCAAGGCAGCATCGTCCTTGAAAAACCGTTAGACTAGCCTTGTTTCACTAAAACCTAGTCCTTCTTTTCTACCAATTCACCAAGCGTCATCGTTTCGCTAATTTCCTTTGCTACACCATTTTGAGTAATTTGCATCAGCCACCACCTACAAAATGTACAATTTCTAAGCTGTCACCATCTAATCAAAACGACAGAGTTATAATTTATTTTTGGTACAATAGACAGGGTTTCTTTCGACAACAACGCGACTAACGTCATAGCCCGCCTTGATTAGAAAGTCATTTAAAGTAATACTTTTCATTCAAAGCCACTTCTGCCGTTAACAATCATAGCTACCTCCTTTTTAAATCCTTCAGTTTAAGTAATCATTCAAAGACACAAACAGTCAGTCACCCTTTCAGGTGGTACTCCCCATTTGTGTCTAAATTATTCTACTTTTTAATTATATTATAGCAAACTAGTCTAATTTGTCAACGAATAAACTATAAATGTTTTTTTCACAATTAACACATCACAACTGCTACGGTTGGCAGTGAAATGAGAAACGCTACCAAGGGAAAAATTGAGAATCCATTTCTTGAGCGTGGTTGTGACCACAGATAATGAGATCCAGCGAAAGATCTTCTACTATCCCGTGCTTTTACAATACGACGCACATTACCAATTTCAAAAAGTCTTAACTCTCTAATTTCAAGCTTTTTCTGCCTTTTCCTTTAAATCATTTAAGTACTCAAAGTGCTTCTTTTTCAGCACGCACCATAATTGTTTTATCGTAAGTTTGTGCAATTTGATATTCTTTGTCATCTAGCGCATAGGCTATTGTTAGCTTAGCATAATTCATTGCCGCTAAATGAATCGCACGATAAAATACTTCACTTTCTGCTTCATCTTTGTTTTATCATTACCACAATGTGATCGTATAACGTTACCATAATTTTACTCCTTTTCTAAGGCACATCTTGCCAGATAATCTGCTCGATCGTTCAACTTATTGCCACTATGCGCCTTAACCTTAATAAAATGAATGTCTATCCGATACGCCATAGCAATTTGTTGATAGTACTTTTGTCATTGGAAAGTTTGCTTTCCAATAGCCTTCTGCCCAATGTGCAATACCTATGTAATCAGTAGTGATATAATTTCTCTGACCCAACTTTTCAGCAAGCGCAAAGGCCTCTATCGCTCCAAAGCACCTCACCGGCTACATTCCTATGTATTTGCCAGCTCTCTTCTTCGCCAATACCGTATGTTTCTTTCTTTCCCTTGGTAAGTAGCGCACAAACCATAACTATAACGTTTGCTTTGCTTCATCATAACTACCATCGACATAAGCTACCATAGTCCCTTTTTCTATCTCGCTTGTGCCTTCTTTTTGCGTTCTCTAGCCAGAAAGTGCCTCGTCTTTTTGACAAACGACTTATACACTGCACCGCTATAACCTTTTTACTACCTCTTGCATTCTGCCCAAGTTGCAAAAAGTCCTGTCTTGCGACCGATTTTAACCGCATAATACTGAGACATACGCCCCTAAAGTTTTTGTTGTTTTTAGTGATAAACCAAAGCCAAAAAGAACAAACAAATAGCTTGGTATTGTCAAAACGTCTTGCCAGTTGCTTCACTAAAAAGTTCTACAACATACATCAAATTCTTACTTTCCCAAATAAAATATTTTATCTTCTTCTATCTTATAAGCCAGTTCTGGATAATGTGAAATGAAATAGAGTATCAAGGCGCGTTCATCGCCCGTAATAAGTAATAGCTTGCTTTCATCGGCATGTGATCCCTTGTCATCGCATTCACCCTTTCTACTTATTAGTGTAAGAGAAAAGAAAGTTGTATCAAGAAAAATTAGCCTATGCTACCTTATTTTATTCCTATTATATTTAACACGAATACGACTCAGCTGAAAAATAGCCTTTTCTTCGAGAATTTCTTCCCATTCTCACTGCCAATCTTAGTCCAGAGATTTGCTTATAAGGCACTCTTTACATAACATCAAAATGTGGGTTATCCCACATCATTAACAATCTCCATCCGATAACCATCTTCTTCATACGGTGTTAAAAGTGCATAGTCTGTAATTGCATTTAAAACCATCGTTCGATACGGCTCTGTCCGTAAGTGTAGTACTATCATTGACCCACAAGGCGAACTCTCTACATCACCTAAAAGCCAACCTTCTTCACTGTAAATTGCTTTTGGAATCTTCATTTTATCCACTCACTTTTCAACAATTTTTAATATTTTTATAGTACTATTTTGTGGATAAATCCTCAGTAATCCACACTTATCCACAATATTTTTCTTCACGGTTTTCCTATTTAGCCCTTTCTTCAGCTTCTCGTTTAGAATAAATGCACCCAGTAATCTTGTCTGTACAGCTCATACACTTCCAGATAATACAATTGATCGCTTTGAAATCCACCTTTCTTTTTTAAAATCACTGTATAAAAATGAAACACCGTATGTTTTTCTAGTTTTTCCCCTAAAGATTAAGCATGCGAGAATTTTTATGCGGACTAACAGAAAGCGTTGTACCAAAATATCAAACCCTCTTTGGCAATTTTAGCCGTTTCCTCTAATCGCATTTGATAACAAGAAAAACATCTTGCCGACCCTTCTGTTAAATTTTTTATATTTTTCGGTACTTTTGATAAAAGCGTTCTGCATAGGTGTTTCTAAAAAGCATTATCATGGTAGTAGTAAGCTTGCAATCTTTCACATTCTGCTTTTGCGCCTGGTATTCTTCACTCGGATAAATGTTCGGATTGTCAAATAAAGAGCGTCACCTTAAAATGTGCAATAAGGCGTTCTAGAACTGCGTTGAACAAGGTGCACAACAAACTTGTAAGAGTAGACTAGTCTCTTTAGAGTGTCGTTTTGTATAATATTTTCAAAAACCTTATCGTAATTTATTTTCAACCACTCTCCCTTTTTGGTCATTTACCATAGTTTCAAAAATTTAAAATAAAAAGCTGCCAAAATTAGCGACTTTTATTTTAAATTTTTCAAACACATCTAGAAAAGGATTGTTACTCAGATTCTTCTTTCTTTTGCCATTTGTTTCATATAATTTTGGGCCTCTTTTACTCGTCCCTTTATTTTTGTCTAAGCTTTTCGATTACATCGATCAAAGTCTTCTCTAAAACCACAGATATGAACGCCATTTTTCTCATGCCTATAACTAGACGCTTTTTACAGTCAGGACATCTGGCATTTGAAAGGAGGGTCAAATGTTCGCGATAGCCACATTCTCTATCTTGACAAACGTGCATCTTACCCTTTTTACCATTAACAAGCAGAAGTATTTCCCACAGCTCAGGACAAGTTTTTCGCGTCATATTCTCCATGACGATAACTCTTGTCACTCTCTTTAATTTCTTTTACTAACGAATTAGTAAACACTCTAATCTACTATTAAACATCTCCCTTTTTAACTTACCTTTGGCAATCTTTTCCAATTTATCTTCAAGTTGCTGTAAGTTCCGGCACTTTTAAAAGATTCTGGCACAAGCGAAAGTAGTAGTATCCCTTTTTGTGTTGGATAGAATAAGTTATCTTTCTTTTCAATATAAAAAGCTTTGATACAGTTTTTCGATAATATCTGCCCTTGTAGCCGAGCGTCCCTATTCTACCGTAGGATTGCTTTATCTTTCTAGTAAGTCACCTGATGGATCCATAAAAGCCCAAAAAGCGAACCCTCTGTATAACGGCTAGGTGGTTTTGTTTCAAAGCGTTCTAGTTTTAAGTTAATGGTTCATTCTTTGCCCTGAGAAAATACTCTCACTTACCCTATCTGATCCAATTCCTTTAAAACCCAGTTAAAGCGTTCTCTTTTGTGTGCCACAAAATGCTATCTCCCTAACTGAACATTAATCCATCTTCAATGTAGCGATAGTCCCTAGAAAATGCGCTAAGAAACGGCAGAACCATCGTATAAATTTTTATACTCATTAGTAGATAAGTTGGCAGGTGACAGTCTCGTTTCTGTTGGAATAATCGCGTGATGGTCACTAACTTTCTGATTATTTACTGCAGTCTTAGAAATATTTTGACCACTAGTCAGAATGCCGTCTCTTGTAACGTACCTGTATTAGATCGCCTTTAGCCTATCTGTTAAGTACCTACCATATCCGTAGTTAAGTACCTTGAGTCAGTTCGTCGGATAGGTCAACACCTCTGTGTTTCATACAAGCTCTGCATATAACGCAAAGGTTTCTTTGGCACTAAAGCCAAGACTGATGATTTGCCTCGCGTTGTAAAGTCGTCAAATCATACAACGGCTCCAGTCCTTGTCTCTTTTCTGTCTGTTTGATAGAAAGCACTGAGGCGTTTCCCTTTTAAAGCTTTCATAGAGGTTTTTGCCTCTTTTCATCAAAAATTGTCGTCCTTTGTCTTTTTAGATGAAAGGTAAGCCCACCACTTGTAAAACTCAGTTCAAAATAAGGTTTTGGTCTAAAAGTTTCTAATCTCTTCTTCCCTTTTGACAATAGCGGCCAAAGTCGGCGTTTGAACCCTACCGGCAGAAAGCTGTGCATTGTCACTGACAAAGTTAAAGGCACGCGTAGCATTTAAAGCCGACAAGCCAATCTGCTTCAGCACGAGTAATCGCCGAATAGCGAGATTATCATAATCTTTAGACGGTTTAACTGATTAAAGCCATCTCGTATTGCCTTATCTGTCTGTGAAGAAATCCAAAAGGCGTTTCATCGGTTTTTAACGCCACTTTTAAAAATAATCCATCTGGCAGCAATTCACCCCTCGCGACCAGCATCTGTTGCAATGATAATTTCTGTAACGTCTGGACGTTTTAATTGTTTTCGACAGCCCTTAAATTGTTTCTCGATTCTTTAATGACGGTTGTTTTCATTTTTCTGGCAACATCGGCAAGGTTTCAAAGCGACCATTTTTCCCATGCCTTGTCACTTGGAAAGCTGGCGTCTCAGCGTCACCAAAGTGACCAAGCGCCCAAGTGACAACACCATCTTTACCACCTATTGCACCATCTAAATTTGTTTTTAGCTTACACCCTAGCAATTTCTTTAGTAACTGAGGTTTTTCTACTAAAATCAATCTCATTTGTTTCTCCTTTTCTTTCTAAAGTGAAAAGCTAGTCCCCAAGAGATAGAACCGACAAAGCCACCTAAGATAGCGCTAGAAATAAAAGTATGATGGCTTGCCCTAAAAACCACCAATAAAGCAAAAATCATCACATACATTGGTATCGTCATCATTTGTTTGGGTTCATAATTGTTTTGTTAGTTCTTTTTGTATTCTGTTGCCTATTAGACATCGTTTTCTCCCTATTTCTTTATTTTCACTAGCATAGCATAAAAGTTACCATTCTTGAAATATAAAAGGCACCTAGCCCCTATCATCTCATTTTTCAACTACAACTGATAAAAATCTCCTTTTTAGAAGAAATAAACATCCATGCTTGAGCTAAGAAGATAAACTTGAGCAATCAAACTCCTATTACAGATTTTCTTCCTAAAAAAGTAAGTGCTTTAGCACTTGACGACTCAAAAGCGCTATTAGATTCGCTCTTTTATATCGAAAAATATAATTCCTCCTATAAAATAGAAAAACTTTGTAATGGAGTGCTTTTTATATTATAATTATACTTAATACTACTAAAGGGGAGATGCAGTGGTCTTTTGGGCACTGTCACTATTATTTAATGACCTAAGTATTGGCACAGTGTTTTCAAGTTTATTTGTCTTTATACAAAAGAAAACAACCTCGATAAAATTCTCCCTTTATTATTTTTCCTTTTGATACCTATCTTGGTGCGTTTAGATTTTTACTATGCCCTTTGTTCCAAGATTTAATAGTTCTTTTTATTATCTCTCGCAGTGTATCTGTTTCTCCCTCTTTCCGCCTTTTTCTACTTGGCAATTGAACGCAGTGCAGAAAGAGAAAGCGCTGTTACAAAACAAAAGAAAAACAAAAATAGAAAATAAGAATGGTTACTCTTTGCAGGTCATAAACCTTGGTAAAATAAAATTATTCATTGAAAGGAATGATACTATGCTAAAGAAATGTCTTGCGACTACCTTAATCGCACTTTCTTTGACGAGTTTCCGTACCAAGCTTTGCGGCCAATCCTCAATTAGAACTTTTTGTCCAAAATCTTGCAACAGATAGGTGATACCATTAATATTTTCTACAATAATGCACGTGGTGGCGACATTTATCAAGTCTACCTTGGTCGAACAAGCGTAAAAACTTCTTGCCACGGGTACCTTTTCCACAAGACAGTGGACAAATTACGCTTAAAATCAAACTATCCTGAATTAAATACTATTGGTAGAAATGAAGAAATTACGATTAAAGTCGTAAATCCAGAAAAGCTTGCGTGTTTTGAGCGAAAACCTTAACGCTTCAAAGCTTCGCCAAAAATCAACAGATATATGCGCATTTTAAATGCCAATCTATCTGCTGGCACTTCAAATCAAAGTCTTGAAGTGGCCCTTTGATAGAAATTATGTTCCCGGTAGTCAAGACAGGATTAATTTTTATCCCCTTGATGCTCAAAGGTAATGTAATTCAAACGGTCAACGCTAAGTATTTGAAATTTATCGCAATGACTTGACCACACGCGGTAACGACCAACTGGTCAAAGCTAAATATAGTGTACCCGCATGATGTCAAAACCTATCGCATTGATCTTTTACAGAGTGGCAATGATGAAATTAGTAACCTAACTCAAAATCACATTGGCGAGAAAATCACCGAAGTGAAACGCTTAATCATTGATTTTCCAACCATAAGTGTTGGTTTGGGTGATACCATTAAAGTTAGAGTATAGCAGAAGACAGTGCCGGCCCGTAGAAATGATGTTTCAAAGACGCTGATCTAACTTTACCAACAGTCCTATTCGTTCAAAAGAATTACTCTGAACAGAAGTTTAATCTCTATGACAACTAACTTCCCTAAATCAAAAAGTACGCATTCGTGCGACTTATAAAGGCGTTTCTACAGAAAGGTATGAAGTCACAGTAGTCAGAGATAAGGTTTACTGACAGCTACAATTCTGCCACAACAAATACTTCTCGCTACACCTTGGAACTTAAAGCAAAGTGACTTTCACAGGTCGCAACTATGTGCCTTTCCAACTCCGTTCTGAAAATGGGTCAAACTAAAGGGCTTGGCTTTATTCCAAAAGATGTATTAGTCAGTTTTAGCAGACACGCCATCAAGACCAGCCCTATCAATGTCGTGGCACAATTCAGTTGAATCGAGCAAACTAATGACTAGTGGTGAGGTACCCTCAGCTCTTGACATTCCAGAAGCAACTAGTGGTAGATTGATTGCCATTTTTAGAGGTAATAGCCCTAGTGAGATATATAGTGTCAATTCACAAATGATTCGCGTAACAGGTAGTCCAACTACCCTACCAACATTACCAACCACAACTACCGAGATAAAAAGCGTAATGCTCTTTATGAATTCACAATCCATCTTAGTTGACGGCACACAAAAGTACGACAACCTACCAAGCGTTGTTAAGGGGCGTACCTATGTACCACTCAGAACGGTTGCCGAAGCCTTTGGCGCAAAAAGTATCTTGGGAATCAGAGAAATCATAGCGCCAGTGCCGTTTTAAACGATACCACCATTAAGATGACCATTGGCGAAAAAAAATACACCAAGAATAATCAAACCATAGAAATGGACGCTAGTGCCTATATCGATAAAAAAGGAAATACAATGGTACCAGTTCGCTGATGGCGGAAGCCTGGCTACAAATTAAACTTCACAATAAAATACAAATCAGTTTACCAAATACACGTCAGCTAATGACGTGTATTTTACCTTTTCTTTTATGATATGCTAAGTATAGTCTTTTTACATAAAAGAGGTTAGATTATGAGTAAAATAATGAATGAAAGAACATCACATCAGGCTATACCCCTTTTTATGACGATTCTACTTTTACAGTGTTCGAATTGCCCTATTTATTGTTGCTATTCATTTTCAGATACTCGCAAATTTTCGGATTTTACAAACCGTTTTTAGCCTAATTTTAATCGTCTATATCATCAACCGTCCTATTTCAATAGCCTATCAAACCTCTTGGCTCGTCCTAATTGCACTCTTACCGTCTTTGGTGCATTCTTGTACTTGTTTCTGCATATTATTCCTGGTGTTGATAGGTTAAACGCCCAACTCCATACGCAAATCACAAATACAACACCCTATCTCAAAAACTATTGCCAACCAACGTATGGTGGGGAGGCCTCGATGAAGAATTAAACGGTCTTTCCATATCTCTATGAACGCTGTAAACTACCGTGTCAGTACGGGTAATCAACTGACCTATTATCCAAGTGGTGAAAAAGGTATTACCGCCTTAAAAGAGGAATTATTACTTGCTGAAAATTCTATGGAATATTTTATCGTTAGTCAGAGGAAAGGTTTTTGAAGAAATTTTTGATATTTTGGTAGCAAAAAGAGGGCGGAAATTCGTTTTTATATGACGGCAACTCGTTGTGTTTTCCTTGCCTAAGGGCTTCCAACAACGCTTTTTAGATAATGAGATTGCTTGTCGTGTTTTTCGCCTATTTTCGCCTTTTATTTCTACCTATCAAAACAATCGAGATCATCGAAAAATTACCATCATTGACGGTAGAGTGCCTTTACTCGGTGGCTTTAACCTAGCCGATGAATACGTCAATCATTCTCTACGGCCACTCGGAAGATGCTGGTATTAAACTAGAAGGACCTGGTGTAGACATAATCACTCTCTTTTTGCAGATGTGGCATCTTGCGAAAGATAGCTTTGAACAAGATTTATCAGCCTGTTTCAATCATTGTCCGCAAATGGTACCAGATACGAAAAACACCAAACTGGGCAATCGGTTGCGCGATGCTCGGTGATAATGAAAGTGTTGGCGAAAATATCTATCTACACATCTCATCCACGCCAAATGCTACGTGCATATTTACCAGACACCTTTATTTTGATTTTTAGACGATATTATGCTAAAGAGCCTTAACACAAGCTGCAAAACGTGGTGTTGATGTCAGGATTATCCCACCGCTACAGCGAGCATATCCATAGCTCACATTGCTCTCGGCCTCGTATGGCGATGGGATTACTCGAAGCGTGGCGTTGATATTCTATGACACACGCTCATCCATTCGCAAAGTGTGTACTCCAGACGATAGTAAAGGTGTGCGTTGAGTACAGTCAATCTCGGCTTTAGAAGTCTCCACCTCAATTTTGAAAACGGCTGTTATTCTGCGATGACCGTTGCCAAAAATAATCGAAAAGTATTTCACTGATACCTTTTCCGAAATCAAGGCGCATCACGCCGTGGTATTATCGACAACGCCCCTTTTTACGAACGAATGATTGGTCGCTTGCCCGTGTCTTTGGCGCTTTAATGTAACAGGACTTTCAACAAGTAAAAATCTATGTTATACTGGGTAAATTCCCATTTAGGAAAGGTGGCCTTGATGCATAAAGGCATATTACAATCAAGTGCGCGAAAGAGTTGCAAAGCACTCTAGAAAAACTGGTGGTTGCAGAAAGTGAAACTGCAAAGCTCAGCCAATCAGTTTGCAACACGACAAGTTGCACAGTTGGTAATCAAGTTTGCAAAAACTAGCTTCTAATCCTCGTAGGAGGAGTCGCGATGCTGTGGTTGCGACTCTCTCTTTAAAAGCACCCCAAAAGAGTGCTTTTATATCATTTGAGAAAGCAGTCGTCAAATGACCCTACCAAGCTTGCTTCTGCTAATAAGAAAGTCTGCAACTTTGCTTTTGTCTTCTAGTTTGTATGTTTTGTATGTTCTGCTGCTGTCCAATGGTTAAGTTGGGATGTCTGGCTCTAATAGGTATCGCACCCAGAAAATGTTTACGTGGCTTTCCTACTTTTAGCTGGCTTACGCTTTGCCTGGCGCCAAGCCCTATTAGTCTTTGTTATCATCTCATCCTGCAGCAGACCCTAACCTTTGACGTCAGTTTCCTTTAGCATTTTCACTTGAGTTTTACAACTTGCCAGCACAATATTTCTTTCTTTGGCATTGCCTAGCACATACCTACGAGCGTAAAAGTAGCGTTCTTTCAAATCTTCAGCAACTCGTGCCACGTTATTTTGGCACGTTTTCTCTAGAACGATGAGTTAACTGTGCATAAACTTCTCAGCCCCTTCTCTTTTGGATTTTAAGGTATCATTAGTGGCAACATTGTGAGAAGGCTTTGAGTCTTGACTTTTCTTTTCTCGGCGAGGGCTTTATGCTCATTGCCGCCTTCACTAATACCCAGCTCTTGGCAATGCACGTTGTCAAACGTTTCCAGTAAAGAAAGCAATCCTTTTCTATCCTTTTGTGCAATAAATTTGGCTGCATTACACTCACTTCTAATAGGCTGGCATATCGGTGCATGGTAGCGCACTACAGTTTTAATCTGTTTAGCGCGCTACTCGCTTATGGTTCTTTTTATTTCATGACAGCTCCTGTGCACGCTCGTGGTATGGCCGCAATCCTAGAAATGTAATCCAGTTGAGCGAAATTAGTATCTATCGACTAGCTATCTTCTATTTTAGCGCAATGCCATCAGCGTCAGCCTCTCCGGAGCGAACATTTTAATCTCGCTATATCTTTGTGGACTAGCCTTTGTATGATTTTGGTGCATACGTCTACTAAACCGAGCTTTAAGTTTTATATATGCTAAAAAGAAATCGTACTCTATAATGGTACGATTTTATATTGATTCTAAGCTTTCAAAAGAAATTAAAACGCCCTTAATTTTCGTGATTTACCAATTTTCTAGAATAATTTCCAACTGTGCTAAGATGATTTTCTCATCTATCTTACCTTTGTTTTTCCTAGACGCTCTAGGTGACGTGTAAGTCCTAAAGTGCTGAGTTGATCTTGTCACTTAGCTTTCAAAGTAACCTTTCTAAAGTCATTAAACTACTTGTGCAAAATACATGGCACACCACTTAAGACGATTAGAATACCAAAATCACCTATCGCTTTGATTAAATCAAACATAGTTAGTCTCTAATTAAACGTGATAGACTTCATCACTGTGCGGCTAACTACTCGACGAATTAACTTTTCCTGCAACATACTGATAGTGCCGAGACAGCCTCAGTTTTGAATAATCTCCTGTCCTCAAAGCTGCTCTATTGCTTGGCATTAGTAACATCTGTTTTGGCACATTGATTGTTAAACTACCTGTTTTGCCATCTTCACCATTAAAATTTAAAACGTAACACTTTTATTTCTTTTCTATTGCTCTATTCCTCCTCTTGTTGTAATTTGCTTCATCAATGCGATTAATACTGACGCTCTCTTCTTCAGTAAAGGAGTTAAAATAGCGGTTTCCGATTTCAGACTAAAGTATTTTCCGCTCCCAGGTCGAGATAAGTTTTGATAAGTTCTCGTCACCACGTTTTATGCCCATTTTCCTCTCTTGTTGTAATAATTTTTAATTTGCTAATCCATTGTGGTCTCCTTCATTTTATTTTTCTGAGCGCCTTTCAGTGTCTCTAAGGAAAACATACACCCCTCTTGGTTTCAAAATGCACAGTATCTGAGCACAATCCTGTCTCCTTTTACTTGCTATACTTGTTCTAAAAGGAGGAAATGTATGGGAGAATACACTTTGACTGCCTTTGGTAAGCGTGTATTCCTGTCAGTGAAAGCCGTTTATCGAGCCTATCCACAAAGCCTGCCAGAAAGAGCGCTATCAAGAAAAATTGAGGAAAGAGACCAAGGCCCTTTCTCTTTTGATTGTCTCAGTAGCCGATGGTGCGTAGCGTCGAAAATCATCAATTTCTTAAAATGGATCCTCTAGAGACCTATCTAGATAAAGAGCATTCTCATTAAACAACGGCGACTTGACGGTTTACGATGACGAGCGAGCAGCGAAACGATGTATTCTTGCTCATGGTGAAATGACGAAAGGGCCTTGGCCGAAAGTATCAAATGACAAAGTCACAGGTCCCTCGAGATAAAAACGCTAAAATTCTCCGTCGCTTTCTAAGCGCACACTTGTCATAGCACAAGAAACCTCTTTATACTATAACCTTTCATTCGCCGCCTAACTTTGGAAAGGAAGATATAATGACCCACTTTAGAACAAATTGAAGAACGTGTCAAAAGTTATGCAGAAAAACCCAACAAATTTATCCGACTAAACAATTACTGAAATCTTACTCAGCTCGACAAATGGCAGCTCTATCTAATGAACGAGTCGCTCAAAATTATCTCATCCTGAAAAACTAAACTCAGCGTTTGTTTAGAAAATGCCAGTACACCTCTTAACCTCCTACCCCAAGCTCTGAAAACTATACTGTGATACATCTTAGTTTCGCTGTATGTGGCGCACACCAAAAATTCGATAGTATAATCGGGAAAAATGTTTCTTTAGAGAGAACGCACCCATTACCGTCGAAAAATGGAAGCCTTGACGGCTTGTAAGCAGTTCTTTACTTTAGATAAGCAAGGCAAATAAAAGAGACCACCCTTTCGCGTGTCTCGACGCATTATAAATCGATCCAGTCAAAGTTTTCTCTTAGTGCAGCCCATTTTCCCGCAAGCTCATTTTGCTAGTCTAGTAGTATGGCTGTTAGTTACGTTTCTTGCATGTGGTCAAATATAATACCGGGCACTGCTTTGGATTATCTGGCCATTTAATCATTTCATCTAAAAGAGATCGACTTTTCTTTTCGAATGCGGATGAAGCATGCTATTGATGAGAAGTCGCAACCTCTGCGTTCTCGTAACTCGCCTGGTCAGGTTTAAAGCTCACCATCATCTGATAACCTCTCCAATCCAACCTTAAGCTACTTGCTTTTTAAGATAGCGCCTGCCCAGTGATTATTAATATCCGTAAAAACCTTTGGCGCTTGAACTGCTTTGTATCAAATCTTGCTGCAAAGAGCTGCGATTCAGCACGGTAATTGAGGGCATTTGGTACAAAGTTGTTTTGTACGCCACCAACATAAGCTCGCCTTTGCCATATCGCAACAGATTTATTATACCAAGCTTTGTTTTTAACATCCGTATAACCACTAACGGCAGTTAAATTGCTATCTCTAATATCACTTTAGAAGTCTAAAGAAGATAGCAGCAACTTCGGCACGTGTAATATTAGCTTTTTGGTTTAACCGTTTTATCTGGATAACCATAAATATAGTCTAAATGATCTTCGCCATTTAATTCACTTGGAATTGGTCAATACCGATATTATCATCTGGCTTTTGGTTGTGGTTTTGTTGGTCTCGGAGGTGGTACTACCGGAATAGTACTGCCACCCTCCACCGCCGCCACCACCAGTATTACGGAATTTATCTCGTTTTTGTAAACGGCAGTATATGTCATATTGCGATCAATTGCGGTTGCGATAATGGTACACAATAGTCTACCATCGTACCATCATCTTTTTCCAACCCACCAAAAATCCAGTCGCCTTTTTCTGTAACTTGGCTGGTACGTTTTCACTTTTTACCAACACCCTTTAAATTTTTGAGTGGTATCACCAGTCAAACTATCTTTCGACTGTCATCCGTTTTAAAAATAACGGTGTATTCCACTACTAGAGCCACCTGTTGGTTCGTAGTCGCCGTATAGACTAAATCACGTGACGTTATCTCTTTTGATAACTTCTTCTGTAATTGCTTGATTATTTTCATCAAACCAACCGATGAACGGTAACCCGCTTTTGGCGTAACACTTGGAATATTGGTAACTTTTTATCGTTCGTTAAAAAGTTTGATCGGTTTCGCTGTTAAGGTTCCTTGTGATGACATCTGTTCTAAAGATAACAGTATGTGACACTTCACTAGAGCCACCTGTTGGTTCGTATTTTCAGCCGTATAGACTAAATCACGTGTGACGTTATCTCTTTTGATAACTTCTTCTGTAATTGCTTTGATCATTTTCATCAAAACCAACGATGAAACGCAGTAACCATCTTTCGGGTGTAACACTTGAATGTTGGTAACTTTTTATCGTTGCCGTTAAAAGTTTGATTGGTTTCGCCAGTTAAGGTTCCTTGTGACGCATCTGTTCTAAAGATAACGGTATGTGACACTTCACCAGAGCCACCTGTTGGGTTCGTATTTTGCCGTATAGACTAACCGTGACGCGTTATCCTCTTTGATAACTTCTTCTGTAATTGCTTGATCATTTTCATCAAACCAACCGATGAGCGGTAACCATCTTTTGTAACACTTGAATGTTGGTAACTATCATTGCCGTTAAAAAGTTTGATTGGTTTCGCCAGTTAAGGTTCCTTGACGCATCTGTTCTAAAGATAACAGTATGTGACACTTCACTAGACCACCTGTTGGTTCTGTGTTTTGCCGTATAGACTAAGATCACGTGTGACGTTATCTCTTTGATAACTTCTTCTGGTCTAATCATTTTCATCAAACCAACCGATGAAACGGTAACCATCTTTGGTGTAACACTTTGAATGTTGGTAACTTTTTATCGTTGCCGTTAAAAGTTTGATTGGTTTCGCCAGTTAAGGTTCCTTGTGACGCATCTGTTCTAAAGATAACAGTATGTGACACTTTCACCAGAGCCACCTGTTGGTTCGTATTTTTGCCGTATAATTAAATCACGTGTGACGTTGATCTCTTTGATAACTTCTTCTGCAATTGCAGTCATTTTCATCAAAACCAACGATGACACTGGTAACCATCTTTTGGTGTAACACTTGAATGTTGGTAACTTTTTATCGTCACCCAAGAATGTTTCTGCTATTTTCACCAGTTAGGGTCCCTTTATTTTTATCTTCTGTTTAAGAATTTAACAATATGCGCATTTACCGGTGCGTATTTTTGCATAGTAGATGACACGATTAGCATCTCCAACATCACGCTGTCTAATATCTGCCGGTGTTTCAATATTAAAAAGTCAAATCTACTCGAACCAACCGACAAAACGGTAACCTTCAGCCGGGAATTGCTCTCGGAATAAAATTCGAGATTCTCGTCTTGCCATCAAAACTTTGAATAACATCGCTAGTTAAACGGCTCATTTTATTGTTTGTTTTAAATTCAACTTTATAGTTTGTCTCGTATTTTTGCATAATGAGTCGCATCTTTTAGTCACTACATCACACGCTTAATTGCATCTTCATTCAAGACTTCAGCGTTAAATCGCTAACCCAACCAACAAAATGATGACCGTCATTTTGGCACGAGCTGTTGGAACGCTACTAACTCTGCTTTTCTATCATTATTGAAACAAAATTTAGTATCACCTACTAAAACCACCCAGCCTATTATTCGTTTTAAATTCTACTGTATGACCTTTAGCTGGAGCGATATTTTTGCATAGTAGATCGTATCTTTTAACACTTCTCTATTGGGAGACATCAATGACGTTTGTCGTCGTCATCTCTCTACCAACCAATAAACTCATAACCCGGTTTAGTAACCGTTGCCGGTGTTGTGACTCTTTATGACGTGCGCCATTTTCATCGTATAACCCTTCAAAGTCTTGAACGATACCACCAGAAAGGTCACCTTTTTCTTCATCTGTTCTAAATTCTACCTTGAAATGGTACTTTTGACAAAACGGCAGCATCACCTTGGATAGAAAGTTTTAAAATTTTCTTCAGGTAGGACGGGAATATCTGACGACCGACAACTTCCCACCCAGCTACTTATATTCTATTTTTCATCCATTCTACCTAATGATAGGACTTGGAAGGAAGGTTAGCGTACGACCTAAGTTATCCGCGTGTAAGACCCCATGATAACATTCATCATGTTACCTCTTTCATCCCGGGAATTCTTCCATCGTACCATAGTGCATTTTCCACTGCACCCGTATTAGGATCAGTGTATTTAAAACGATACAATTGGACTTCATTCATACTGCATCTGTATGACTAAATGAACTCACACGTTAATAAGTGAACTTTGTGCGTCTTACTAATAAACGCCCGCAAGCATCATCATTGGTTGATCGGCATTATTACTTCAATAACGCTAGATTCAAAACTTTGTTCGTTTATCACCAATACCCGCATGTTTTTAAAATTTTGTAAATTGAGTTCGTTCAATTTCAATTTTTAAATGATAACGACCAAAAGACAGACCTCAAATTTAACAGCACCAAGACGCCAATCCCTACAATATTACCAGAAATAGCCTGTATCTGACCCAACTGATCTTGGTCATTATAAAGACTTGCGATAATTTGAGAACGTTGTGTCTGTATTTTTAGCTGGCTGTCAAAAATCATAATCTACCTGTTTCATTGTAGGTGTACCAAGATCTATCCGCTCATTATTTACCATAGAATAGAACATTGCTATGATTTCACCTGTGACTTTTGACCTCAAAATCAACAGTTGGTCCATTGCTGCTGGTACCAAATGCAAAAGTTGGTATCGTTGGTATTGTGGAGCATTGACTATCAATAACGATAATAATTTCTTTCGCACTAGTATTCTCTCCTTACTTTAAAATTAAATTGACTATTAATTTTCGCTAACCTACATGAATAAATTGTCAAGCTTATTATTCTTACTATTAATCCCATTAAAAAGAGTAATAGTTTTGCACTTTCATACTAACTTCCTCAGAATAATTTATAGTAAAATTATACATTTTTATCATTTGTAATATACGCTGTTTTAATTATTTAATACACTTGTTCGATTCTTTCACTCAGAATCAAGATTTAAAAATCTATTATTTACCATCTAACTATTATAATCAAAGATATTACTTGTCTCCCGCCCTACTATTTTATTTTTGCTATTTTTCTAGCAACTCACTTAATCTAATATTCTAACTTCATTGCTAAAGTGCTATTATTAAACTGACTGTACCACAATTGAAAATGCTAAATCGTCAATCTAGCATTTTAATAAACTGAAGCTTGCTTTTTAATTGATATCTCTTTTATTTTTAAATAATAGGCAAACTAAATTATCGAACACTATTTAAATCTAACTTTTACATTTTTATCATGAGCATTAAAACGAAATGCTTTAATTTTCTATTTTATATCTAATTTTATTAAAATAGTGATTTCTAAAAACGACATCTTTCTTTCAATTTCATCTACGAGCTAACACATATACTATCTAATAATCAAACTATTACATTTTTAAATTTCTTTAAATGTTTATCGATTAACGCCTATTCATTAACTAGTATTTAATCATCTTGACTTAAACGACTGATTTTTACCTTATCATAAGATGATATTTGCTTAATAGTTTTGCTACATAAAATCATTCGTTTTTGTTTTACATATAAGTTGAAAAACAAAAGAAGACACCCTGAAGGTGTCTTCTTTTATTTATATTTTCTAAATTTAATTATCTAGAGAATACTACTGCAGTGAGTACCACCTTTTTGGTGTCTCTGACTGCAGGTGCTACTTTTAAAAGCCAAGTTCTTCAGCTACGAAACGAACTGGAACCATTGTTCTGCTGTTTTTGAGCAAAATGGTTCAACGTCCATTTGTTTTTCTTTTTGACCGTTACAATAACCACTAAGCTACGAAAATCAATTCCCAAAGTTTCAGCCTTCAAGTTTAGCGTGCACCCTTTAGCTGCAGCCGGTCAGTAACCAACTCTCGTGCACGAAAGCTTTCAAGAAGCGATAGTGCGGAAATGGCATGAATGTCGGTTGGCTTTTACGATTGGAGCAGTCATCAATCTTTGCCAGTTGTGCGTTGTTGATGTTACGCCATATCGCTACCGATGCTGATACTACGAAACGTTGTTAACGTTTCCGTTAGCAGCTGTTTCACCGAAAGTATAAGTTGGCAGTACCTCAGCATATAGAATTTACCAGCACGATCTCTGATGCAATACTTCGAACATCAGCTGTGGTTGGTTTATTGAAGTTAATTTTAATGAACCTTTCACCTTTTTCAGCTTCGATGATCGTTGTTGCTGATAGCGTGCAGAAACTGCAGCTCTTTGCCTGAAGAACATACTAGCCAGCCGCGCTTTCTACAGAGTTTATACAGAACCGATAGAAACAGTTTTACCAGCGCCATCAACCACTGAAATCACATGGTGTTGTTTGCACTTTCGATGCACTGCCAAGAAGTTTCTGGAATTCTTAAGCCTCACCGTCTTGAGCAACAGCGAAGGTCAGCCATACAGATACGAAACCGAAACGATCAGCTACTGCTTTCGTAACAGTAGCAGGATAGTAACCAAGGTATTTTTCATCGTAACTTTGAGAACCATCGTTGTCGTTAAATCTAACAACAGCATGCACATTGTAAACCTCAAGCTATCTTTAGTATTAGCTTTTTCTTAACGCCTCTTTCGTCTACGAAGAAGATTTCTGAGCTGCATGTCAGCGTTTGAGCTAACACCTCTTTCAGTATCATGGTCCGCTTCTTGCCAGTTGCTTAGACTAAAAGCTGCTACTTCGATAGAAGCGTCTACAGTTTTCACCACTTTCAAGAGCAAAAACGTAACTATCATTTACCAATCCTTTAAGATCTTTATCAGAAACTACTGTGTAGTAATCTTTGTTAGGAACCTACTTTAATCTGCAGTACCTTCTGATCTAGGTAAAACCCACTTGTGCAAGGAGAGATAACTCCAGATGTAGCTACCAATAGCACCATTGTTCTTGGCCTCAAGTTAGAGGTGTCACAACATCCCAGGATGTCAGTTGTAACGTCACCGTTGAAGGTTCACTAATCTCGATACGTGCACCGTAATCTTTGACTAGTATTCTAGTCGCAGCTCATCAACACGATAGGAGTAGCATCCATCTTTAATACTCTTGATGCTTGTGCGCTTGACCAGCGCCAACTCTTAACTGGGATCTGGATTTCTCCTGCAGCTTTCTCAGCATCACGCATAGACTGTGCAAGTGCCTCCACCTCTACCGCCACTTAACCTCAGCTGTTACTTTACGTTTAATATATCAGTGTGGTTAAAGCGGTATTTTCATCTAGAGTGATATCTGCAGAGTTAGTAATCAAGCCTAACTCAAGTCACACCACGACCGCCTGATTTAAGCCTGGCAAGCAGTCATCTCTAAATACTCACGCCTGATCTCTGCCTCTTTAATACCATTTGATCTGGATCATGGCAAACGCCGCAGCCTGCTCTCGGACCATCACACTGCTCTGTCATACCAACTTTGAAACGAGCAACTTTATGCTTCACGCCGTTATGGCAGTAACAGCTTTCTGTCTGCGTCACCAGCTTGAAGTTCAGCTGCTGTAACGTCAGAATTTACTTTACCTTTTAAAAGTTGATCAGTATAAGCTGTATCAGCTGTATCTAGGTGGCTGCACGAAGTGTGATGCACCAGGACGAGCAAATTTAACTTTACTTCTTCTCCGTTACCAGGCGCTGGATAACAACAAGACTCTTTAGCTTCAGCAGCAGCGTTTGATTCTGTTACCAGCAATAGGCATTAAAGCATCGTTTACATGTTTCTGCTTGTTTTCAGCCCAGTCCATTTTACCATCAGCTGCAGGGTGAGCACCTTTGACTCTAATTTGTCTACAAAAGTGCTACTTACACACTTCATCGCCTGCGTTTATGTGTTTGCATCTTCAGTACCAAATGCAGATGTACTCTGTAGATACGTCGTCTTGAGTTGCAGCGAAAGCAGGAGCTACGTTAGGCTCAGTGCCTGAACAAAGCTAACTGCTATAAAACCTAGGCTAGTGTTAAACTAGCGATTAACTTTTTGTTTTTCAAAATAATTCCTCCCATAGGATAAAATATAATTCGCAGGTTACCCACCCATTAGGCACGGATCCATTGCCAAAAATGGCGACGGGTGTCGGCGCACAGGGTTGCGCAGACTGAGTTATGCTGTGGCGTAACCTCCCTTTCTGAAATTTATTGCTAGGATCTCATGCCAGGCAAGTGCCCACAGCCATTTACAACAAGTCATTTGACTTTGTCTGTATTATACGTCTTGAAAAATACCTATTACAAGGGATTTTTATAACTTTGTCATTTTTGTTAATTTTTATAATGATTGAATTTCTTTGTTTTTATCCACATTTTGTGGATAAATTTTATAAATTAAACAAATTTTAGCAAAATAAGCTATTTTTAATCCGTAAAAGCCATTTAAATCTACTTGTTAGATCAACTAATGTCATTGTTGTCATAAGAACCAGACTAAAATATAAAAATGCTCATAAAAGGCCACATAACCGCACTAATATCATAGGCAAAACGTCTGATAACAAGTAAAAATTGATGCATTAAATAAATGCCAAAAGAGTGCTTAGAAACGGTATTAAAAAGGGACTACTTAACTTTTTAATCTCAGCCAATTTGAAAAATAGCAGGAAGGCAATCACCATTAAAACAATGTAGGTATTTAAAATACGGTGTAATAGAAAGTATTAAAAACTTTCTTTAAAAAAGTTGTTTGACGTAAATGAGATAGGTTGGCGTCACAATGACCAGTAGGGTCAGTACTTATTCGTTTTAAATTGTTCTCAATTCTAAACCACAAAACCATAAACCAAAAACCGATGTAGTAGTACCAGTGCTGTTGAGGTAAATAGGGATAAATATGTAAATGTAGTATTTATTTAAAAATAAACCCTATTTGTGGCACTGATCATTACTAAAAAGCATTAGTAGTGTGTCTCGTTTTTTGCACTTTTGCCAAGGGTAATAGTAGTGGCGTGAGTAAAATCAATCTGCACGAGTATTGGATAAAATAGAGATGTTCCCAAGCTTTTTTACCATTAAAGAGCCAATAGACCCAGTTGGAAATGTTATCAACTGGCGTATATTTACCTAATTTAAGGTTGACTACAAGGTAAAAACCGTCCATATGGTACTAGAATGCGATAGGCACGCTTTTTATCGTGGCCAATTTAACTGACTTTTACCTAGCGGATAGGCTATCATTAGCATACTCATAAATACAGGGTACGGCAAAAATAAGCAAGGCTCTTAAGCTATAAAAACCGAGCTTTGGTATTACCTAAATCGGATACGGGTAACTTTAAGACGAATTGCTAAAACAACAAAATAGTTAAACCTCTTAAAAAGTAATTTCTGCTAGATTTTTCGCATAAGTATATCCTTTTCTTTTGCTATTTTATTTTTATTTTATATGAAAAAGAGTTAGCACTCTTTCGGGTGCTTTTTAGGCTTCTTCGCCAGCAATGCGTGCAGTGGCTATTGCCTTATCATCATTACTAATCGCATTATCTTAACACCTTGAGTATTGCGGCTAATTTCGAAATATCATTTGTGGATACCCTTTATTAAAGTACCTTCTTTTGAAATAATCATCAATTTCTTTCGCTTTCAAGAACAATTGCTGGCTGAAATTTTACCTGTCAGTCACTTTAACGATAATACCTTCCCGCTCTACGCTTTGTTGGATAACTCAGAAAGTGGGGCACGTTTGCCATAACCATTTTCACTAATAATACAAAGGGGTACCGTTAGTACTTGACACTTCTCCATTGCTACCACTTTATCACCTATGTAATTTTTATCTCTACTTGCATCACTGTGTGGCACGTCCCATAGGACGAACATTGTCTTCATTAAAACGAAGTGCATAACCATTTCTCGGTAATTAGCATAATATCATCTGTACCATCTGTTAAGCGAACGGAAATGAGTTCGTCGTCGGCTTCCAATTTTATTGCTAAAAAGCCCTTCTTTTCTGTTGGTATTAAAATCACTTAACACAGCTTTTCTTAATGTAACCACTTTTAGTTGCACAAGTCAGATACTTATCTTCACCGTACCTCTTTAACGCTATGATAGCCGTAATTTTTCTTCGCCTGTAATATTCAAAAGATTAATGATTGGCATACCTTTGGCTTGTCTTGAACTTCTCAGGTATTTCATAAGTTTTTAAGACGAAGAACCCTGACCTTTATTAGTAAAGAAAAGGAGGTAATGATGTGTTGTCGTGATAAAAATTTGTTCAAGAAAATCTTTTCTTCATTGATGCTGAAGAAACACCTTTACCACCACGTTTTGGCTTTATAAGCATCCATTGGCATACGCTTAATATAACCAGCGTGACTTACAGTGATAACGACGTCTTCATCGGCAATTAAGTCTTCAATATTAATTTCGCCCTCACTCATAGGTAATCTCTGTACGTCTCTCATCTTGGTATTTTTCTTTAATTTCGGTAATTTCTTCTTTGATAATACCTAAAACTCTATCACGACTTGCTAAAATTGCCTTATATTCTGCTATTTTAGCTATAACTCATTTAATTCTGTTTCTAATTTTTCACGGTTTAAACCTTGAAGACGTCTAATTGCATTTCAATTACCGCTTGAGCCTGTCTATCAGAAAGCTCAAAACGTTCGCCGAGTCGTTGTTTACTCATTTCATCATCATAGGATGAGCGAATAATACTAATAACTTCATCAATGTTATCTACTGCACTTTTTAAAGCCTTGGACAATGTAGCTCTTTCTTCAGCTTTTCTTAAATTATACTCGGTACGTTCTAATAATAATTTTTCTTCTTGATAAATGACATATTCACTTATCATTTCTTTTTAAATTTAATACCCTTTGGCGTACCTTCCACTAAAGCAAGCATAATCACATTGAAATTTTGCTGTAATTGAGTATTTTTATAAAGTTTATTTAACATAATTTGTGGATTAACATCACGACGAAGTTCGACTCACAACGCGTAAACCTTTCTCTATCGGACTCATCACGTAAACCAACCACACCATCTAAAATCTTATCTTTAGTTAGATCGGCAATTTTTCAACTCAAAAGCCGCCTTATTCACTTGATAAGGTATTTCAGAGATAATAATTCTCGTTTTGCCACCACTCATTTTTCTCTATGGTAGCTCTACCACGCACCGTAACAGAACCACGACCTGTAAGGATAAGCGTCTCTAATTCCCTTTTATGACCAATAATAATACCACCTGTTGGAAAAATCTGGTCCTTTAACTAATTTCGTTAATTCATCAATACTGATGTCATTATTATCAATATAGGAAAGTACACTATCTATTACATCACCTAAGTGATGTGGTGGAATTATTAGTCGCCATACCAACAGCTATACTGGAAGAACCGTTGACAAGTGTTGGGATAGCGTGAAGTAAGACAAGTTGGTTCATTTTTAATTCATCATAGGTTGGAATGAAAATGAACCGTTTCTTTATCATATCACGTAAAATTTCGCGTGCAATTTTTACTCATTTTAGCTTCAGTATATCGTTGGGCAGCCGCTGGATAACCATCGACACTACCAAAAGTTACCTTGACCATTAACAAGGGATAACGCATTGAAAAATCTTGTGCCAATCTAACTAAAGCATCATAAATCGCCGCATCACCGTGAGGATGGTAATTTGCACATTACATTACCTGTAATATGTGCTGACTTACGGTGTCCTTTTATTGCTAAACAAACCCATTTTCATACATGGAATATAAAATTTACGGTGTACTGAGTTTTAAGCCATCACGTACATCAGGTGAGGCACGTGATGCGATGACACCTCATCGAATAATCAATAAAGGAGGTTTTCATCTCGTCAACAAGATTAACTGGTAGAATATACCATGAGTATATTCTTCCATTTTTCCTCCTAAGCATCAATATTTTTAGCGTATTTTGCATTTTCTGTAATAAACTCTCGACGTGGTTGTACTTTTTCGCCCATTAAGATAGAAAAATATCATCTGCATTTTGAGCATCTTCAATAGATACCTTAAGCTAAAAATACGATTTTCATTTTTCATTGTCGTATCGCCTAAGTCTGTGCATTCATTTCTCCTAACCCTTTATAACGCTGAATAGAACGCTCTTTACCATCGTTAGTTTCTTTTAAATACGTTTTAAAGCCTCATCATTATAAAAATATTCGACTTTTTCCCTACAGCATATAAAAGGTGGTTGTGCAACATAAACGTAACCCGCTTCAATTAACGGTCCCATGTAACGATACAATAAGGTGAGTAATAAAGTTCATATATGTGCCCCATCAACATCCGCATCTGTCATAATAATAATTTTTATGATATCTTGCTTTAGTAATATCAAAATTATCGCCAACAGAAGTTCCTATCGCTGTAATTAAATTTCTAATTTCCTCATTACCTAAAATCTTATCCATACGTGATTTTTCTACATTTAAGATTTTTACCACGCAAAGGTAAATGGCTTGATGTCGTCTATCTCTACCATCAACAGCTGAACCACCAGCCGAATTCCCTTCGACTATAAATAATTCACAGCAGGGTCACTCATTGAACAATCTGCCAATTTTCCAGGAAGAGAGGTCGATTCTAGAGCCGACTTTCTTCGTCATATCTCTAGCACGACGTGCCGCTTCTCTGCTCTTGCGCCGTCTTGCTTTTTCAACAATAACTTTTAGCCTCTTTTTGGATTTTCTTCAAGGAAAATTTGCATTGCTTCCCTGTAATACTATCCACAATCGATCTAACTTCACTTTATACCCAATTTTGTTTTTCGCTTGACCTTCAAATTGTGGTTCTGGTACTTTAACGGAAATGACAGCTGTTAAACCTTCTAATATCATCACCCGTTAAATTTTCTTCATTATCCTTTAATAATTTTTGCTTTTCGGCATAATCATTAACCGAACGTGTTAACGCTGTTTTAAAAACCACTTTCATGAGTACCACCTTCGTGAGTATGAATATTATTGGTATAGGAGTATAAATTTTCGTATAACTTTTTGGTATATTGCATTGCAATATCGACTATTACGTCATCTTTTTCATTTTCAAAAATAATTACTATGAATTGCTTCAATGATTTCTATTGAGGTACGACACATACCTTTCAATACCATTTTCATGATAGAAAAATTTCTTCTTTTCTTTTACCTGACGCTTATCGGTTAAAACTCAATTTAATACCTTTTATTTAAAAAGAAAGTTCAGATAACCTTTTCGCTAAAATCTAAATAAATCATAATAACCCCTTCTTTAAAAATTTCTGGATCTGGTTTGAAATGAATTGTTGTACCTGTTTTATTATCACTCTCACCAATAATTTTTAAATCATTTAAAACTTTTTCCGTAAGAAAAATCTTGGAAATAATATGACCATCTCTACTTTATTGTAACGTCCATTTCAACAGATAGGGCATTTACTACGCTCATACCTACACCATGAAGACCGCCACCACTTTATAGCCCCCACCGCCAAATTTACCACCAGCATGAGTACGGTCATAACTACTTCTACTGTTGGACGATTCATATGAATATCAACAGGTATCCTACTGACCCCTCATCACGAACTGTAATAGAATCATCTTCTATTTATCCACTATGTGAATATATTTGCCATAACCTTGTAGGCTTCATCAATACTATTATCAACACTTCATTAACAAGATGGTGTAAACCTGCACTCATCTGTTGTCCCTATATACATACCAGGACGCATACGTACAGCTTCTCTAAGCCTTCAAGAACTTGTATCTGTTCGCCTGTATAGGCTTTTTGCTCTTCTGACAAGATAATCTCTCCTATCTTTAAAATAAAAAGCCTTTTTGAAAAGGCTTTTTACCTTTTTAGTATAACAATAATACTATGGCAAGAAAGTACAGTTTAACTGAAAGGTGAAATCTGACCTTCTTTTACATAATAACGTTTTTAAAGAAAGTAACGTGCTAGAGTGAAATTCATCACTCACCCTGTTACAAAAAGTTTGAAATGTCTTTTTGCTCGATAATGTTTAATAATTTATTTTGTCTGATTAAATCCAATTCACTCATCACATCATCTAAGAGTAGAATTGGTTTTTCTTAAAACTCTTTTCCATAAAACTCACTAAAGCCAATTTTAATGATAAAATTGCTGTTCTTTTGTTGACCTTGTGAACCATAATACCGTAAGTCTACCTTATTTTCATAAAAATAAGGTCATCTCTGTGTGGACCAAATAAGGTAGTTCCTTTTTGTATTTCCTCTAATTCATATTTTTCAAAAATGACATATAAAACGTTTTATATCTTCTTCACTAAAAACTTTTAACGCACCAAAACTAGATTGATAACTATTATTATTGTCTTTATCAATTAAATATTTGTGAATTTTTCTTGCAATGGGTACTCAATACTTTTAAAAACTCTAATCGCATAGTAATTAATTTTTGCTCCATAAATTGCAAGTTGTTCATTCCAAGGCAACAGTAAATTTTTCACCTTTTTATATTTTATTGTTTTTAAAAATTTCATTACGTTGATGCAAGGTTCTTTGATATACGATAAATATTATGCTGGAGATAAGATAGATAATTCTTTATCCAAATAGTTACGACGTTTATCGGGAGAACCTTTTATAATTTTGCAAATCATTCTGGTATAAAAGCAACACAATAGGGTAAAAAGGGTAATTCACTACGTTTTTCATACTTTACATCATTTAATGAAAGGTATTTTTCTTTTGCCATCTGTGGCAAATTTTAAATTATCGCGTACTTTCATCCAAATGAAAAAGAGGTAAAAAGCCGCATAGGTAAACCATACCAACTAATTAAATCTCTTTTACTAAGCGAAGGGATGATTTGTAAGCAAATAATAAATACTTTCTAAAAATTAGTTTTTACCTTGACCATTTTTCACCAATTATTAGATTAATACCTTGATTAAAAACAATACTGCCTTTTCATAATTTCTAAATTTTTCAATACTAATTGTTTCTAATTTCATACTATCTTCTTAATGGTAATAAGAGGTAAAGATAATGCATATCATCTTTTGGTCCGATAATACAAGGACCTAAACTACCATTTAAGGTAATTTCTAGAGATTCATAAGAAATATTTTTAACACATCCAGTAAAAACGTGCATTAAAAACTAATTTCTACATTTTCACCCTCTTGATAAACATTGATCATCAGCTTGACCAAAAATCAGATTCTGCATACAATCTTAAAAACACCACTGCCAATTTGCCATTTTATGACAGCCGTACCATCTTTTTCATAACTAAATAAAGAAGTACGCTCTAAACAATCTAATAACTCAACCCTATTTTAAACTAAAGAACTTTTGATAACTATCAGGAACAACACGTTTTGTATGGTGGATACTCACCTTTTATTAATTGAACGATTAATTTCGTATTTTCGTCAAAAATACCTTGTCTTTCAGTAAAGGTGACTTTAATCGTTTTCTTCATCTTTAATAATTCTATCAATTTCATTTAATGCACGAATAGGACAATCAGCTTCTTTATCTTCATCTATTAAATTATTAACTGTTTCTTTTAATTAAAGTTAAACGATAAGAATCTGTTCCAACAACAGAAAGTTCATGTCCTTTTAAATCAAATAAAAAGACCACGATAAACTTCTCGAAGGGCATCTTGACTAACTGTAAAAGCTGTTTGTTTGATAATTTTATGAAAAAGTTTTATTTGAAATTTCTAAAAGTATTGGTTCGTTTACTTCTAAAGCACCTGAAAAATCTCTACCTGGAAAAACCTTTTCATTACAACTTTAGCATCTTGATAAGTGATAGTTGTCGTATCTCTACCTTCATAACTTTCAGTTTCAATAATAATAGTAACATCGGTAATTTTCTTACTAAATCAAAAATGCCTTTGCTGGAATAACTGTATCCCTTCATCTATTACAGATGTGAACAGAAGTTTCAATTCTGATTTCGTATCATCTGCAATAAAAGTTAATACATTATTTTTAGCACAAAGATAAATACCGGAATAAATAGATTTGTATTTTACTAGAAACGGCACGCATTACATTAGAAAGTCCATCGATTAAATTTTGCTTAATTGCTTGAATTTTTCATTTTCTATCCCCATTTTCTATTTTTATTTTATTTTTCTTTATATCTTTCTTTTAGTAGTATAGTAGTAGGTAGTGTGGATATGTTTAAAACTGACTTCAAAAAGGCAATTTAAAGGGTTTTAGTCTTGGTTATAAGTTTGTGGATAACTACAGTAAATTATCCACAAATTCACAAGAGTTATACAAAGGCTATCCATCAATTTATCCACAACTTATCCACATTTTTGTTGATAAGTTACTCCTCACCCTGCGTAATTGTAAATGAGCGAGACTAGCTTTTTAAAGCAGGATCTTTTTATAGTATCTTTCACTTTATCTATACCGTGTAAAATTGTGGAATGATCTCTTCCACCAAAAACTTTCTCCTATTTTAGGTAAACTGGTTTCAGTTATCCACGGCACAAACATACATTGCAATTTGTCTAGGAAAAGCAATATTTTGAGGTCTTTTTACCTATTAAATCTTCAAAACGAACGCCGTAAGTTTCACAACTAAAACGCTGAATACTTTCTACTGTAATTTGTTTGCAGGATGAAGATCAATATTTTTCCTAAAACGTCTTTTTAGCAAGCTCAACAGTTAAGCTTAAACCATTCATACTGGCAAATGCCATCAGTGTTAATAAAGCGCCTTCTAAAATGTCTGACACTACTTTCGATAGTTTCTGCCATAAAATGATGACTTCATCTGGTATGGTGTAGTTTTCGGATAAGGCTCTTAAAAATAGCAATACGCTTTCAAAAATCTGGTGGTTGAATATCTGTAATTAAAACCATTTTTGGAATCTTGTTCGTAATCTCATCTTCTAAAGTTTTAATTTCATTAACAGGTTCATCAGAAGTGATAATAATTTGTTTATTAGATTGATGAAGGGCATTAAAGGTATGGAAAATTCTTCTTGAGTGGCGTCCTTACCCTTTAAAAATTGAATATCATCTATAAGTAAAATATCAACACTACGGTATCTAAATTCATCGGTTTTATCTCTTGTTGAACCTAGGCTATTAATAAAGTCGTTCATAAATTCTTCAATTGTCACATAAATAATACGAGCTTCAGGTTTGTTTTGTAAAATATAATTGGCAACGGCGTGCATTAAATGCGTTTTACCTAAACCAGAACCACCGTGAATAAACATAGGATTGTATTTTTAGGGCACTTTTAGTCATTTTGCCATACTTTCTGCAATAGATAAACTGGCAGCGTGTGCAAATTGATTAGATTTTCCTATAATAAATTTATCAAAGTATAATCGCCGTTTAAATGAAATTTTTCGCGTAGCGTTTTAGTATCAGTGTTGTTTCTTTATTAGTTTTTCTGACTTGTATGGAGAGATTGGGATCTGTAACAAATTTTTATACTAGAAGGTTTATTTGTAAGATTCGATAAAATTGCTTCTATTTTTATCGGTATGATATTCCAAACCAGTTTTTGAAAAAGTCGTTGTCAGTATAGATAATATATATCATTATTAAACCAACAACGGAAGTAGGTTTTAAAAAGGTTTCAAAAGTTGGCTGTGAAATTAAACTTTCCATTTCATTTTTACTTGTTGCCAAAGTTTATCAAAACTTCGTATCTAACATTTTTATTGCCCCCGTGAGTTAATAGTTTTTCTAAAGGTTTATATATAGTAACAAATTAGTTATCAACAGAAGAATAATTAAATTCATGGATAAGTTGATAAATTTAAAAGAAATAATAACAAAATAGTTAAATTTAATAAAAAGACGTATTTTTATTGCTTTTTCTGTGGAAAAACCCTTGTTTTTGATAAAAATAAATGAAATTTTGTGGATAATGTGGATAAAATTTGTGGGTAACTTAGAAATAAGGCTATAAAGGTAAAAACAAAGATAAAAATAGAATAATATTGTGGACAATGTAAAAGTTTTCCACAATATTTTATAATATGTGTGGAAAATAAAATAAATTCAAAAAGTTAGAGATTAAAACAAAAATTAAAAAGTAAAAACGGTAAATTGATAAAATACAAAAAGTATCTGTGGATAATGTGGATAAAATTAAGGATAACTAGAAAAATAAGGCGTTTAAAGTATAAAAATTATTATGTGGGATAAATGAGTAAAAATGTAGATAACTAGCTTATTTATCCACATTTTTTAATTTAATCTAATATTTGACAAAAATTACAAGAGAAAGGCTAAAAATATTGACCTAAAGGTAGCATTCTATTATAATTTAATGCGTATGTTAATTAGGGGTGTTGATCGATGAAAAGAACATATCAACCAAAAATAAAAACACCAAAGAGTACATGGTTTTCGTAAAAGAATGCAGTCTAAATCTGGTCGTAATGTCCTAAAAAGAAGAAGAGCAAAAAGGTAGAAAAGTCCTAGTGCTTAGACTGCCTTTATGATAAGAGATAAAAAGGCTCACTGCAGCCTTTTTATTATATTATCTGATAGGAGTACTATGTTAAGAGAAATGTATCGTTTAAAAAGCAAGATGATTTTGATTTTGTGTATGAGGCAAAACAATCACAAGCGAATAAATATTTTATTTGTTATTTTTATGAAAAATTGGTACCTAGATTTGCTCATTTCTAAAAAGTGGGTAGCACACGAAAGAAATTTAATTAGAAGACGTTTAGGTGAAAATAATACGATTAGAATTAGAGTATTTTAAAGAAGGACATGATATTATTATTATAGCAAGGAAAGATGTTGTGGGACTTTCTTATTTAGAGTTAAAAGAAAATTTTAATAAGTTGATGAAAAAATGTCAGTTATTAGAAGAATAAATACAATGTTAAAAATGTATCCTTTCTCTTATCTTATTTTATAGAAAATATCTTTCTCCTTTAAAAACATTCTAGTTGTCGTTTTATACCGACTTGTTCGGCATATGCAATTGAAGTAATAGAAATCTGCGGTGTAGGTAAAGGATTATTACTTTCTTTATGGCGAATTTTAAGGTGTAATCCCCTTTGTAAAGGTGGTATGATCCCGTACCTACAAAAAGACCAAGGAGGTCAAGTAGTTGGAGTTATTTTTGTTGAATTAATGAGTCGATGTATTCTATTATTTATACGAATTTACAGTTAATATCGGTTTTTCCAAGTTATGCTCTTTTGCAATTATTATTCTAGGTTTTATTGTTCGGATATTGTTATTTCCATTAAGTTTAAAAACAAATGAAGTCTACTATTGGGATGAGCGGGATATTCAACCAGAATTAAAGGAAATTCAAGCACGTTACAAAAATAATAGGCAAAAATGAGTGAAGAGATTAATAAATTATATGCCGAACACAATGTCAACTGATGGCAGGTTGTTTGCCGATTTTAATTCAAATGCCTATTTTATATGCAATTTTCCGTGCAATGAGAAATTATGATTATAATGAGCACGCAAGTTTTTCTGGATTGATTCTTTATCCGATCCGTATTATATTTTCCCAATTGTTTTAGTGTTATTGATGTTTTTCCAACAGAAATTAACAATGTCAAAAGAAGCAGTAGCAACTAATCAATCAATGAAAGTTATGCTTTATGTAATGCCTTTAATGATGGGTTTTGTTTCACTTAATTTACCAAGCGGTGTAGGTAGTTTATTGGTAACTACTAGTTCTATTATGTTAGTTCAGCAAGTATTTATGAACAAACAAAAGAGAAAAAGAAAAAGCACTTCGTCAAGAAGCAAGAAAAAGAACGTGAAGCTGAACGTAAAAAGAAATGGCCTTAAAAACAAAAAGAAGGTCAAAAATAAAAATAAAAAAACGTGAGCGTATTGCTCAAGCAAAAAGCGAAAAAGAAGGATAATAGTGTTGCATCTTTTGATGATAATAATCCAAAAGCTGTTTACGAACCGAATAAAAAGCATAAGGTATGAGAGGAAAAATCATGGAAAAGAAAACATTTCAGCAAAAACGGTAGAAATTGCCCTAGCAAATGGCAAGCGAGTATTTTAATGTTGAAAGTTCTAGTTTCAGTTTATAGTGTAATAAAATGAAGGTTCTCTGTGGTTTTTAGGATTTAATAGTAAAGATGCTGTGATTGAAGTTGAATTATTATCTCAGAAATTTGCAATTGAAGATCGAAGTTTTAAAATTTTTAGCACCTATTTTTGAATCAATTAAGATTAGTCCACAAGTTTTAATTCGCGAAAGAAGAAAATATAGATTTATTAGATATTGATGGTGAAGATGTTGGTATTTTTAATAGGTCACCATGGCGATACAATGTATGCACTGCAATATTTAATTAGCCTTGCAATTAATAAAAAGCAAGACACTTACTATAAGATTATTTTTAAATATTGCTTCTTATCGTGAGAAAAGAAGCCTTTAGAAATTTTGAGCGATTAAAAAGGCTCAAATTCTGTAGAGAACGTGTCGTTATGTTTTTGAACCAATGAGTGCTTCTGAACGTCGAATTATCTCATATGAGTGTTAGAAAAAGAAAATGATATTGAAACCCATAGTGAGTAGGTAAAGAACCGATGCGACGCATCGTAATCGTTAGAGATAGAATAAAAAGCTACCTTTATCAGGGTAGCTTTATTTTACTATTGACAAATGGATAAAATTTGAGAATATTTATATATCAAATAAAAATTATTATTTCTATAAATAAATATATATGGAGGCTAGTGTATGGCAATAGGTTTTATGAGTGATACGCATGGATCTTTTAACGGATACACTTCGTGCGTTAGAATTACTTTCAGATTGTGATGTTATTATTCATTTAGGCGATGTTTTAAATCATGGTCCGAGAAATCACCTTACCAGAAGGTTACGATACCATAGAATTAACTCAAGGTATTAAAGTGCGAAGAGATAATATTTATTATGTCAAGGGTAATTGTGATTCTGATGCAGATATGATGGTGACGGGAAAGGATATTTCTAATAAATTAGGTTTGTTTAAATTTGAAGGCTTATGGCTTATCGCAGTACATGGGTTATGAAGAAACGCTTGAAGAACGCTTAGAGGGCGGCAAAATTTTATGCTTCTGATATAGTTGCTTTTGGACATTCCCACAATAAAGTTCTTGATGTCCATGATTTGGTATTTTTAATTTTAAATCCAGGCTCAAACTATCAATTCCAAGAGATAATATTAAATCAGTAGCTAAAAATTGTAGATAAAAAGGCAATGTTACTTTCCCTTGAAACAGGTGAAGTTTTTGTCGGTTAGTTGATATGAATAGGATAGAAAAGAGGAGGTAAAATTAGAAGAAAACTTTTTATAGGTGAACTGTTTTAAGAATTTAGGGGGAGATTTTTATGGCTATGTGGCTTAAAAATTGAAAGAGTTAATTAGTTATAGAAATACTCAATGTAAATCAGTTGGCAAAAGATGCTTGTGTAAAACCTCAAAACGATTTGATGGTATCATTAGACGAGATACTAAAGTGTGGATATTGAGATTTTACAGTCTCTTGCAGATGAATTATCAGTAGTTTAGATTATTTTTCTAAAGGCAAATCATCTGATCTTTTCTTTAGATGAACAAGATTTGACTGATGAGTTACAGAAAATTAGATTCTTGTGGACAAATGGCAATACAAAAACTTTTTGTGGGAGTAGAACTGGCAGACGAGAAAAAAGAACGTCAAAAGAGTTGGTATAAAAACTTACCTAAAGTAGAAATTTCTACTTTAGGTAAATTTTTATATGACAAAATAATTATTTACACTTAATATATAGAAGATTTGAGCAAAATACATAGGAGGTACAATGTCAACAACTAGCAAAAACGTTTCTATGGTGTTTATGATAGACCACCTTTTATTAGAATCTATTCCACTTAGTATTCAGCATCTATTTGCGATGTTTCGCATCTATTTTAGTACCTAATTTGTTTGGGATAAATCTAGCAATCGTCTTGCTTTTTAATGGTATAGGCACTTTACTATTCATTCTTTTTAACTAAAGGTGGCTCCCTGCTTACCTAGGGCTCTTTCCTTTGCTTATAGCACCAACGCTATTATTAATTAATACTGATGGTAAAGGTTGATGAATATGCATTAGGTGGCTTTATGGCCCTCAGGGCAGTGATGTTATTTTTATTAGCCATACTCATTTATTTTTTGGTGCTTCGTGAGATCAATACCATCCTACCACCAGCTGCAATGGGTTCTGTTGTTGCTTTCAATCGGTTTAGAAACTTTCAGGTACCGCAGCTAAAACAGTGGTATAGTAGTTTCCGATGGTGGAGAAATTTCTACATCAAGTGTGGTAGTTTTCATTTTAACCTTTGATAGTTGCAATTTTAGGTGCAACTATTTTTCAGAGGTTTTCTTTCTGTAATACTCAATTCTAATTGCAATTGTTTTTGGTTGTGCACTGGCTTATTTTATGAGATGGTAGATTTTACCGTTTTAAAAAGAAACAAGTATCCTATCTCTACCACAAGTTATGCATCCTAAATTTGACCTATCTTCAATGTTAATTGTCTTACCGGCAACGCTTGTTGTTGCAAGTGAACACATAGGTCACCAGATTGTAACGGGACAAATTATCGGTAAAAATTTATTAAAGGATCCAGGCTTGCATCGTTCGTTAGGCTGCAGATGGTTTTATCAACAATGCTTTCTGGTTTATTTTCGGTGCAGTACCAACGACAACTTTATGGTGAAAATATTGGGGTAATGGCACTACTAGAGTGTATTCAACTTGGGTAATTGTACAGCCGTATTTTCAATCTTACTTTTTTCATTGGTAAAGTATCTGCCTTGATTATGGCAATTCCAAATGAAGTAATGGGTGGTATTAGTTTCCACTTTATGGGATGATTGGTGTATCTGGGATTAGATTATTAGTTGACAGTAAAATAAATTATTCTCGACCTAGAAAATCAAGCTTTAACAGCAACTCCATTTTGTAACAGGACCTTTCCGGTGCTTACGTCACAACTAGGTGAAGTGAAATTGACAGGTATGGCACTGGCAACAATTGTAGCAATGATTTTAGGAATAGTATTTTTATCTCCTAGATTACTTTAATTTAACCAATGATAGTGAAATGAAACGTGCGAATAAGAATACAGTAGCAGATGTGAAAAGCATTAGAAGAATAAAAATAGCCCCTAATTTTTAAGATTAGGGGCTTTATGGTATAGTTAATAAAAAGCTATTTTTGGAGGCTATATGTATATTAAAGATACGATTTAGAAAGCGATTACCACTGCAAGTGGCTTTGGTGCAGTTGGTATTATTAGAATTTCTGGAGAAGAGGCAAGAAAATTTGCAAATGCACTATTCTGGAAAAACGAATTTATTAGGAAAAGAAAGTCATACAATTACTTACGGTTTTGTTCAAGATACGAATAGGCTAATTGATGAGGCCCTTTTATGGTTGATGGATGGACCAAGGAGTTTTACTGGTGAAGATATCGTAGAAATTCAATCCCACGGTGGTATGCGCTCGTTTTAGAAGAAATTGTTGAATTCACTGCTTAGAGAAGGGGTGCGTTTGGCTGAAGAAGGTGAATTTTACAAAGAACGTGCTTTCCTAAATGGTCAAAATGGATCTCTGCAAGCAGAGGCAATACGGATATTGTTTCTAAGCTAAAACAAGTAGACCTGCACTTTCACAAAGACAAGGTGTCTTGAGTCAAAAGTTGCACACTTTAGAAGAATTACTATTTCTCACCGCGTACATTCAGGTGGATTTAGATTATCCAGAAGATGACATCGAACGTTTGGTGAAGAAGAATTTAAAACCGCGTATTAGTACATTAAGCTAATGAAATGGCAGAGCTATTACAACTAGTGAAGAGGACTTTATCAAGAGGGCTTAAAAATAGCCCCTAGTCGGTAAACCTAATTGTTGGAAAGTCGAGCCTATTAAATAAATTATTGGGCTATGGAAAGAGCTATTGTTACCGATATTGCTGGTGCAACCAGAGATCTCATTGTAGATAATTTAATTTTATAAAAGGGGTTATATTTCTTTATGATACAGCGGGTATTCGTCAAACAGAAGATAAGGTAGAGCAAATAGGAATAGATTTAGCAAAACGCAGTTTAGATGAGGCGGATTTAATTTTATATGTCTTTGATCAAAAATGAAGGATTAACAGAAGGGATGAATTTATAGAAAACTCATTGCCAAGCAGTTGTCCAAAACCTATGATAGTCAATAAAAATGATTTAGTTTCTTCTAGAGAATGGCACTGATAGCGAAAATGTTTTTGTTTCGGCTAAAAACAGGAGAAGGGTTTTAAAAGATTTACTTGAACGCATTTATATTAGTCGCAGAAAAATTATCCAATCATCAAGGACCCTAACTCTCAACGAGACATATTGCAATTTTTAAAGAAAGTGTTGAGTTTATTAAGAAGTTTTGAAGAAGGGCTTATTTTGAGTTATGATTTGCGGTAATTGATTTTCAGAGTGCTTGGGAAAAGCTCGGTTTTATTACGGGTGAAAACATCGAGCGAAGATTTATGAGATGATTTTTAAAAATTTCTGTCTAGGAAAATAGAGGTGTATTGATTTTGGATACGAAAATACGATGTGATTGTTGTGGGCGCAGGTCATGCACGGTTGTCGAGGCAGCTGTACGGCATGGAAGCTCAGCCAGGAAAGAAGGTGCTTTTCAGCCACAATCAATTTATAGATTATATTGCTCTTTTACCTTTGCAATCCATCCTATTGGTGGACCCGGCAAGCTCACCTAGTACATGTGGAAGTGGATGCCTTAGGCGGTTTAATGGGTGAAATAGCCGATAAATCTTGTATTCAAAATGCGTAATGTTAAATACAACAAAAGGTCCTGCTGTTCACTCTTTAAGGGGTCAAAGTGGATAAAGTCAGCTATCGAGCGCTAAACGAAAACACTCATTTAGAAAAATGGTGAAAATATTGATTTCGAAAACGATGATAGTAGATAGATCGAATGTAGTAGAAGATGGAAAGGTTATTGTGGCGTTTTAAGTGAGATTTTGCGTGAACTGTTTTATGCATGATGCTCGTCATTTTGGCAACGGGAACGACGGGTGACGGTGCTATCGTGTTATTGACGATTATTTAAAAGAATCATCTGCGACACGGACAATTACCAGCAGAAAATTGTCGGATAATCTAAAATATATATGGTTTATCATTTTACGATTTTAAAACAGGAACACCAGCACGTGTAGATAAAAATACAATTGACTTTGATAAATTGGCCTTTAAGCGCCAGCCCACGGAAATAGGGCGATTTAAGATTTTCTAATTTTAATAGAAGACAATAATTTGACAAAATTACCCTGCTATTTAACTTATACAACAGAAGAAACGCACTAACATTATCAGATTTACACCGTTCACCAGTTGAAAAGGAACGATAGAAGGAGTTTCACCAAGATATTGTCCTTCAATAGAAGATAAGGTGAGTCGTTTTTCACGATAAAGCAAGACATCAGATTGTGGAACCAGAAGGATTAGACACTAATGAAATGCTATATTCAAAGGCTTTTGTAACCGCTACCGATGGATGTACAAGGGCCTTTGTACAATCCTTGCCTGGATTTAATGCAGAAATTATGGGACCAAACTATGCAATAGAGTATGATTTAATTGATCCTATGAAAACTGTCTTTTAGAAAGTAAGCAACAAAACCTTTGTTTTTAATGTGGTCAAATTAACGGGACTTCTGGTTATGAAGAGGCGGCAGCTCAAGGTATTATAGCGGGTATTAATGCCAGTTTGTATTTGGACCACAAAGCACGCTCATTTTACAAAAGGTATGAAGCCTACATCAGCGTTCTAATTGATGATTTAGTAACAAAGGGTGTTAATAGAGCATATCGTATGTTAACATCTAGGCTTGAATCGCCTTTTATTAAGACAAGATAATGCTTGTGAAGGCTATCTGAAACAGGGATATCGTAGGGTTTATTAACAGAAGAAAAGTATCAGAAATTTTTGAAGACACAGGGTGAGTGACGGGATTGACCCGTACCAGGAAACCACCGTATCGAAGGTAGTAATAAAGGGCTAATCAGAGAAATCTTGAAAATAGTGAAGTCGACACCTTTAAAGGCAGGGGATACAGCAAGCAAAGAGCTATTAAACGTCCTGAGTACCTATGAAATGCTTGAATTGGTGTCGCTGGCTGCGGCACAGTGCAGTATCTAGTCGAGTCATCAAGTTAGCGGCATTCAGATCAAATACAGTGGTTACATTACAAAAACAAGAAGAGCAAGTGGCACGCATTAGAAAATTGGAAAATTATAATTTTAAGTGCTACCCTAGGATTATCAAAGAAATTAGTGGCTTGAGATTAGAGGCCCAACAAAATTAGAATCTAATATACGGCCCGAAACAATAGGACTGAAGCTAGTCGATACTTACGTCTGAGCAGCAGTAGTGAATATTTCACACGCATATTGGTGGCATTAAAAAGCATGGGTAAAGAAACGTATGAAAGCTAAACTTATTAGAATTAATAGAAAAACTCCAATTAGAACCATTGAATGCAGTGGTTTTAGATAAAATAAACCGATTCTATCAAGAGGTTGTTAAAGTCAATCAAGTGATGAATTTGACCACGCTGGTAGGATGAAGAAAGTTTGCACTGAAAAGCATCTCTTGGTTGCATTATCTCTTAATACAATTATATATAGATATAAATTGGTCAGGATTTAGGAAAGTGGTTTGGGGTGTACTGGGCTTGGTGGTTCAACTAATAACAATGGTTTTGATACTGACTTCCAGTTGATGCGTAAAGCAAACGCGTCGCCTATTTAAATAACACCATCAAATTAGCTGGTTATCTAACACTTTGAAGCTGTTCATGGTAGATTTGAAATGCTTGGTAGACTACCTAAGTACAGAGAATGTTTTCAGTACAGTTTTGTGCAAGAGCCGTTGCCGACCTACGTTTTACTCAGTACAGCTTGCCTTTTGTAAAACAAGTAGAAGTTTCAGCAATGAAAGGATGCATTAAAAGAATTAGAGAATGGCCAGCACTAATTGGAAATTTCGAGGTGGTCAAGCCGATGAAATCACCAGACTATCTCTTACCCTCTGGAGATGAACGTCATTTGGATTATTGTCAAAAAGTATTGTCAACGCCCTTGAATTATCCAAGAAGAAAGAGTCAGCATATTCCACCGCTAATTTATTAGAAAAAGTTAAGTGTACCACGTGAAACACTTAACTGTTATAAATGATACAAGTAGGGAGCGATAGTAATGTCTAATATTGATAATGCCCAATGTAGATACGAGCTTTAGATATTGCGTTAGTTCAAATTCATCCGTGGCAACTCTCGTCGTTATTTTGATGAAGATGCGCTGATTGGTTAACAGAATCTAATGCTGCGCAAAATGGTGTTTCGTCGCCAATTTTAGTAATACAAAAGAGAAGAAAATATATTTTAGTGGCAGGGGAAAAGAGGCTCCGAGCAGCAAAACGTGCAAATTTAACACAAATACCAGCAATCTCGTTTATGATTTTGATGAGCAAAGAGATGGCTGAAGTGGCTTTAGTCGAAAATATTCAACGAGAAAATTTATCTGCGCTAGAGGAAGCTGCGTACCAACATTGAGTGAGAGCTATGGTTATACCTGTACAAGAATTAGCGTTAAAAATAGGTAAGTCAAAGTCTTATGTTGCAAAATCTTATTCGTCTGTTAAAAAGTTTACAGAAGCTATTCAAACCTACATTTATGGAGATTAACAACAGGACATGTACGGGCATTGCTCACCTTAGAGATGAGAAACGATGATAGAATATGGCTGAACTCAGTATCAAAAATAGCCTATCCGTGCGTGCAATAGAAGGTTAATCAGAGACAATTTAACCTTTGCATTTATAAAAAGAGCTAAAAACACATGTATTATTATGACCACTACGCAACTAGAAGATTACCTTCAAACAAAAGTGAGTATCAATAAAGGTCACAACAGAGTCAGTTGGTCGTACAGTTCTACAATGAAGAAGATTTAACGAGATTATTAGAAAATTGATTGGGCAGGTTTACTAATGAAAATTGCAATCATTGGTGGCGGTGCAAGTGGTATGGTTTGTGCTTATGTGGCAAAAATCGGAAAAATTGACGTTGTTATTTTCGGAAAAATCAGACATTAGGGCGTAAGCTAGCCGCTACCGGTAATGGTAGGGAAATCTAATGAATAAAGGACATCACTTGGGTATTTTTCATTCAAGTAGCGAATCTATTTTAAAAAGACTGGTACGCTAAAGTAACAAAAGAAGAGGTTACAGAAATTTTAAATGAAAATGGGGTTGAGTATTTACCTTAGATAAAAAGGGGAGATATTACCCGCTTAGCTTTTTGAGGCAAAAAAGTGTCAGTGAATTAATGTCGTTAGCCTTACAACGTAAAGGCGTTCAACTACGAGTTGGTACTAGAGTGACTCAGATTGCGTATTTAGAAGATGGCTATCTCTTAAATTTAGACAATGGTTTTAAAAGAAAAATTTGATAAAAATTTGTGAGTTGCAACAGGTGGTTTAGCCACCACAATTAGGGGCAGTAGAAGATGGCTATCATTTTACAGGAACTTGGGCGCATAGGGTAATAGCACCTAAAGCCAGCAATGTGTTCATTTAGAAAGTAAAGATAGAATTTTGCAATTACTAGAGGGTTTAAAAATGGACAGGAAAAGTTGGTTTAACACAGATAAGTTAATTTATCAAGAGGAAATCCATACTCGCTAAAGGTAGTTTATCGGGGCCAGCAATTTTTAATCTCTCTATTTTGTATCAAAAGCAAAGCAAAACACCGAAAAGGGGTTTGGTGCGATTTTACCGACTATACAGCGTTTGAGTTAAATGAGTGACTCAAAACCGAAAAACCAGTTTTGTTCTGAAAAACTACCAGTTTTACTTTGGAATTTTTACCAAATAAGCTAATTAAAGCAATTCTAACTAGTTGAATTTTCAGTACGAGCTAAAAGGCTTGGTGAGTTATCAGACAATGATTTTATTGACGATTACAGAGAAAATTAAAAGCTTTTATTTTTCTGTAGAAAAACAAGGTCATTTCAATTTGCGCAAACGACTTTTGGGGTGGATTAGATTTAAAAGATTTTTGATAAAAGAAAGTTACCAATCTTATTTTTCGCTAGGTGTGTTTATGCAATAGGGAAGTTTTAGACATTTGTGGTGATTGTGGTGGCTACAATTTGTATTTTGCTTTAGAATGGGTATTTTTAGTAGGAAAAGAACTATATTATCAGTGTTAGGAGTGCGTTATGAGTATTTGGGATGGATTAATCATTTTAGTTTTGGCAGTTGCGATTTTTCAAGGCTATCGTCGTGGCTTTTTACTTCGTATGACAGGATGGATTGGTGGGAGTAGTTGCCTTGCTGATAGCACGTCCCCTATCGTATAGTTTAGATTCACCCATTAGTAAAGGTTGTAAATGGTGAAAGCAATTTTTATAACAAAAATGGATAGAAAAAATTTAGTCAGTGAGCATCAAATCCAAGATTTTATGAATGGTAAAAATTTGTATCAATGGCTAGATAATATTGAAGGGTTAAGGGCCTACAGAACAATGCTTTTTAACACAGATTGAATCAACAGGAAAAGGAAGTCTATACGAGTAGACTAGGTGCAATTAGTCATACAATAGCCATACCAATATGGAAATAATTTTAACTTTATAGCTTGGTTAATTGTGATGTTCCTCTTTGTAGTGATTTGTCGATTGATTGCATATAGAAAAAGTATCCATTTTTAGGGTTATCGATTCTTTCTTAGGAAATTGTGATTATTAGTTTGGTGGTTTGTTTTCATCAGTGCTAATCGGTGTAAATACCATCGCACTATATTTCTTTGAAGAAACAACTACCTTAGGTAGTGTAGTTTCATCACAGTGCACCATTCTTTAAAAAATATTTTTGAGTTGTTTATTCGATGAAGGAGAGAGCGTTTATGCCAATTCCGTTTGAAGTTGGAGATATTGTTCGTCTACAAAAAAGCGCACGCTTGTGGTTCTCACGACTGGGAACTTTTTAAGAGTTGGAATCGATTTTCGTATGCGTTGCCTTGGTTGTGGAAGAGAAACGTGGACAACTACGTATCAAGCTTGAAAAAACTTTAGACGTTATCTTAATAAAGAGGTGAAGTAGGCAATACATTGAACAAGGGAGTGTTTCTTTGGATATCTTAGTGGCAAAAATTAAAAGAAACGATTTTTATCAGTAATGCCTGTAATCATTCTTGTGAGTTTATTACACTTTACGTTAGCACCTTTACCAACAGTGAGTTTTTAAAGGTTTCTATTGGGTAGATGTTTTTTGTCATCTTCGGCCTATCAATTTTTTTCTTTTTGGTGTCGAACTTGCAATCACACCTGTGGGAAATGGTATTGGTTCCGCACTGGCAAGAAAAAGAATCTAGTTTTTATGATAATAACAGATATCGTAGTTGGCTTTTTATTAATATTTGCAGAACCAGATCTCTTTGTTTTAGCAACACAAATTAAAGAGGCTACTGATGGATTGCTCGGTATTAACGATATCCTAATCATTGTATCTTTTAGGTATTGGGCTTATAGTTTGCAATCGGTTTACTGAGAATTGTTTTTCAAGTTTCTTTAAAAATAATGCTCTTTATTATTTACGGCCTCATTCTAGTGCTAGCAGTTTTTCACCAACAGATTTTTAGGGAATAGCCTTTGATGCCGGAGGTGCAACAGCCAGTTCTATGACGGTACCCTTTTATCTTGGCACTAGGTCTTGGTGTTTCGTCAGTTCGTGGTGGTAAAAAGGTGAGGGAAGATGCTTTTTGGACTGGTTTCAGTGGTTTCTGGTGGACCAATGATAGCAGTTTTCTTAATGACCCTCCTAAATCAAATCGCTAACGGCAAGTGAAGTAAGTGATCCACCTTTAGATACGAGTGTTTTTCAGCTTTTTGGTCATTATCTGCCAGTGGTTTTATAGAAGTGCTACAAAGCGATTCTACCATTAGTGATTTTGACTATACTCGCTCAAGTCTTTCTCTTAAAACTATCTAAAAAGAAGTTTCAAGCGTATTTTTAAAAGGCTTCATCTATACTTATCTTGGTTTTTTGTTTTCTTCCTAACTGGAGTCAATGCGGGGTTTTATGGACGCGGGTCAATACTTAGGAAAGATACTGACCACCCATTCTTTAAGCGTAGTTTGTATCGTTGCTTTTTAATCGGTTTTATGGTGATTTTGGCAGAACCATCGGTTCATGTATTAACCAGTCAAATCAGAAGAAATTACGGGTGGGGCGATTGGTAAAACAAAATTATCTTCGTTTTAGCAATTGGTGTGAGTCTGGCGATTGCTATCTCCGTGTTAGCTTATACTTGGTAAAGCTTGATTGTGGCATCTACTCTTGGTTTTTATACGGTTTAGCCTTTTTATTGAGTTTAAAAACACCGACACTTTTTACGGGTATCGCTTTTGATTCTGGGGGCGTGGCAAGTGGTCCAATGACAGCTACCTTTTGTCTTATCTTTTGGTACAAGGAATAGGCGCTTGCACGAGGTGGTAGTTTAATAGATGCCTTCGGAACCATTGCAATGGTAGCCTTAACACCACTTATTACCCTTCAGATTATTCGGCTTAGTTTGTACCTATAAAGAGAAAAATTAAAAAGAAAAAGGTGAGATTTCAGTTGGCTAAAAATCATTTAACAATTCTAATTTCAGATTTTTCATCAACATAAAATTGGTAGAAGTAATGTGCAGAATGTAATGTAGGTGGGGCAACGATTATTTCTGGAAATGGTTCTGTACCTAGTCTTAATCTTTTTGAGGCTTAGATTCTGTAAAAAGGGGCACTGATGTTAATCGTTAGTCCAGAAGATGAGATAGAAAAATTCACGATGCATTCTATTCAAAATATAATTTAGCAAAGGTAGTGGTATTTGTTTTTCTCTTCCTTTATCAAGAACGCTTGGTGTGAGTTATTTAATGGGAAAAGAAGAAAGTGAAAAATAAAGGGATCAAGTGATGTTTGAATTAGCAGATTATTATAGTTGATAGAGATAAAGGGGAAGAAATTGTTGAACACGCTAGACTAGGTGGTGCAACAGGGCAACAATTTTACACGGAAGGGGTTCTGGTGCACATAAACACGAGAAGTTTTTCAATTCTAAATATTGAGCCTGAAAAGGAAATTATTTTATTTGTGTTGGAAAAAATCAAAGATAGCTGGCGTATTAAAAAGCATTGGAAAAAAGTGATTGATTTTAATAAGCCAAATAGTGGATATATTTTTACAACAGAACTTAGTGCTGTAAATGGGCTAATTGAACAAGGTACGAATTTATCTATGAATTAACATTTCAATGTTAGCTAATAATTTGTAAATTAAGGTGGTTTTTAGTTATGAGTGAAGAAAAATAAAGGCAACATCTTGTAGATACAGGTAGTTGTGGTAGTGATTAGGTGGTTTATTTAATTTAATGAATCAGATAGAGGCTGAAAAGAGAAAAAAGAAGCAGCTGAGAATGATGTAAAAATGACTAAGTTTTAAAACGAAAAATAAAAAGTAAAAAGCTAGAGTTAAACGCTAGCTTTTTACTTTTACTCGATAGTGATGATGTATAATAGGTGACGTATTCAGATTTTTAGGATAGGAGGGAAATTTTTATGGAGGTTGCTGAGCTATTTTAGCAATCAATGAAAACAATCAAGTGTTAATGGGCAAAGAGACAAGTAGATGAGTTCTAGTTGCTCTGGTTTATAGAGAATTTCCAGGTGGCAGAGCGAAAAAGAGCAGAGAGTCTTGAAAAATGCGTTATTAGAGAATGTCAAGAAGAGCTTGGTGTCGAGTTGCAATAGATAAAGTGTTATCATGTGGATAGACACATTTACACAGAAGGTACGATAGAACTTGTATTTTTCTTGGCACATATTATTTCAGGTCAGGTGAGAAAAAGGGTTCATGATGATATTGCTTGGTTTCATTATGAGGAACTTCAGAATTTGGACCTATGTCGGGTGATGATACGTTGATTCAAAGACTTGAAGTAGAGAGGCCAAGGTATCAAAGAGGGTAATGCTAGCGCTCATAGAGCTTTTATAGTCAATCATTTTAGTAAAGGGATTGGCGATATTTGATTACAGCTATACTACCTCTTGTCGAGATAAAGGGTGCGATAGCTTTTGGTTTGCTGTTAAAAATGCACTTTTAGAAGCAGTGGCGATTACCTTTTTAGGGTCGCTGTTACCCGTTTATCCTGTTTTAAAGTCTTACCATAGGTAGAAAATTACTCAAATTTTCACTAAGCAGAGAATTTTATTGTCTATTTACATGACTCGGGCAATGAAAAAGTGAAAAGCATACAAAAATATGGTTATTTAGGTTTATTTTTGATTTGTTGCGATTCCTCTCACGGAACGGGTGTTTGGATGGGTGCGTTAATCGCATCAATCTTAGAACTTTATCGTTTTAGAGCATTTATGGCAATTGTTTTAGGAAATTTCGTTGGTGCGTGTTTAATTTACTTGCTTTCAGCAGGAATTTTGACAATATTTTAGGAGGCGCTTTATGGAAAAATTAAAATGACAACACCTTTAGTAGAAATGGACGGCGACAGAGATGACTCGTGTCCTTTGGCAAATGATTAAGGATAAATTAATTCTACCGTATGTCGATTTAAAAACAGTGTATTTTTGACTTAGGACTTTAGCCATCGTGATGCAACAGATGATAAGGTTACTTTTAGAGGACGGCAGAAGCAATTAAGGCCTATGGTGTTGGCGTAAAATGTGCAACCATCACACCGAATGCGGAACGTGTTGAAGAATACCAATTAAAAAGAAATGTGGAAAAAGCCCTAATATGGCACCATTCATGCAGCCTTAGGATGGTACTGTTTTTCGTTGTACAATCATTGTAAAGGTATAAAGCCTTTCGTACGCACTTGGGAAAAAACCAATTACTGTAGCGCGTCACGCTTATGGTGACGTTTATCGTAATGTCTGGAACTCATCTCATAGAAGATGGGGGCTAAAGGCTGAACTTAAAGTGACCTACCGATGGTAAGGTAGTTGAAAAAGAAATTTTATAATTTTTGAAGGACCGGGCGTGCTTCAAGGTATGCATAATAAAGATATATACAATTACGAGTTTTTGCACGCGCGTGTTTTACTTATGCACTAGATACGAAACAAGATGTTTGGTTTGCCCTACAAAGATACCATTTCAAAAACTTTATAGACCATCAGTTTCAAAAGATATTTTTCCAAGAAATTTTCGATACAGAGTATAAGAGTCGTTTTGAAGCGGCGAATTTGAACCTATTTCTATACTTTAATCGATGATGCGGTTGCAAGAGTGGTGCGTTCTGAAGGTGGTTTCATCTGGGCGTGCAAAACTATGATGGTGATGTGATGGGTGAGTTTAGTGAGCTACTGCCTTTGGTAGCTTAGCAATGATGACTTCTGTCTTAGTTTCACCAGAGGGCACTATGAATATGAAGCCGCACACGGTACCGTACAACGCCATTACTATCGTCATTTAGAAGTGTGGCGAAACGTCAGCCAATTCTATTGCGACCATCTTTGCTTGGACGGGTGCTTTGAAAAACGTGGCGAAAAGGACAACCTAGAAGATTTAGTGACCTTGCCAACAATTTAGAAAAAGCATCTATCAAACAATCGAAGAAGGGGTTATGACAAAAGACTTATATAGTTTTGTCTCAACTAGAAAATAAAGAAGCAGTAAATTCAGAAGCTTTTAGATGCGATTCAAGTGAGATTGAATCAGTTAATGAACTAAGAAAAGACGCTACTTTTTCGGTAGCGTCTTTTTGTATTTCCCTCTTGCGTCTTTATTTGGTTTTATGCTAATTTTAATGGGGTATATAAACTAGGATAAAGGGGCATATAGGGTGAGAATTAGACCTTGGCAATACAATAGTGAAACCAAAACATACTGCTGTGCTTGCGATGGTGTTAAAACCTTGCCTAATGGTGTGTTTTAGACATAGCAACAATTTGCAGAAAAGTAACTTTTTTCTTGTGGTTTTGAAATGTTGCCTGCAGATTGTCTTTTAGGATGCCCCTAGAGTTAACAGACATCAGATTTGCCTTCGAGTCAATGAGTTAGAGCTGAAGAGCTCTGTGCGTCTTGTCCATCATAAAAAGTCTGTATTTGCCAGATGGCCCCAAAAACATTGCCAAAAGGGTTTTTGGAAAAGTGCGAAAAAGCTGAAGTTTTACGCTTACCGAGATACGCTCAGACGAATAGAGTCAGTTGCATTAAAAATACGACGTCTTTAACTGACCTAGTTTTGCCAGATGGTAGTTGAACATTTTAGGTGAGAAGCCTTACAGGGCTGTAGTGGACTGACGGGGTTAAAGATACCTAAGAGATTTGAGTCACGCTATCGCTATTTTCTCTTTGCCCACAAGGTGGGAGCTTAGAAACGATAGAAGTTGCTGATGAAAATAGGGCCTTTGTCACGGAAGACAATGTTTTATTTACAAGAGATAAAAACCTTAGTGCTTTTTCCTTCAGCGGATAAAGAGAACCCGTGTATAAAGAGTACCTCGAAGGCACTGAAATTATTGGTTCAGGAGCATTTTATAAGAATAAATATATTTAGAAAAAGTGATTTTACCTAAAAGTTTGCGTAAGATTTCAAGTAGTTGCCTTTGGCAGTATGAAACAAGTTAAAGAAATTATTTTTCAGTCCACGCTAATTATGCAGGGGCAGATGAACTAAACTCAGTGTCAAATTGCTGAAAAACTGCATGATATTAAGCTTACCAAAATTGATCTGTATTCCCTCCTTTTGCCTTTTGCGTTATCAACTTAGTCAAAAGTTGAATTTTCAAGAGGGGTTAGAATTATTTCAATAGTGGTGCGTTTTATGCTTGTCCTTTAACTGGAAGGCCCTTTACCAAAATCAGTTCATACGATTGTTGATGGTGCTTTTATGGGACGAAAAACTTATCTTTTGAAAAACTGGAAAAAGGATACTCTACAGGTATTGCAGGAAAGAACCTTAAATAAGAAATTTTTCACCGCATATTTTTGGAAATTGCAGGTGTGCTACTTTTGGTTAGGTGCGGCAATAATGATATGTGGCAAGATTTAATTAATGAAATTGGCTGGAATGGTTCTGCCTTTGGTTTAAATTTAGCAGATCAAGGGGTTTGATAATATGGAAAAGAAGAAGACAAAGAAAATGGGTGTTAAGCCGCTTAAGACTGCTACACAAATAGAAGAAAAGAATGAAAAACGCTATATCAGTTACCTAAAAGACGTTATGAAGAAACGCTATTTTATGCAATGGAAATAAAAAGATGAAGAGGTTATTCGTCTAATTACTTTGGTACCACCAGATAAAAAGTCAAGTAGATGCCCCTCATCTACAAGCAAAAGAGAAAAGGTTAAGTCATCTAATGCCACTTTTTATATCTACGGTGGCGTTAAAACGTTCCTTTAGTTTATAGAAGAAGAAATGGATACTCATTTTGCACAAGAACTCTTAGAATATGGACGTAATAAATTATTGTCATAGAGATTTATGGCACTTCCTTTCAGCAAATTAAAACCTAGTAAAGATGTTGTAGGTGAGATTAGTTGGCGAAAAAGGGGAAAAACTGTACTATGATGGTGATAAGCTAATTTTAGCTTTTTGCAAAAGAAGAAAATGTAGCCGCACACTGTATTTTCACATATGGTTTTCACTGTTTATTCAAAGCATATATTTTTACAAGAAGAAAGACTCTGGTTTTAGCCTGTGATATGGCAGTTAGAATATGCGATTTTAGAGCTTAATTTATCGCAAACAAGTTTGAAAATGATGAATTAGAAAAATTGGTTTTAAAAATCTTTTGTAAGAAAAAGTAGAACCATTTAATGCTGATACCTTATATCATTATTTTCCCTCACTCAAAATTGACCAACTTTAGACATCAGGAAGACTGAAAGCCTTTTCAGCGGGATATTCACTATTATCAAGGTGATGATGAAGAAGACAATAGCAGTGACGAGAGAAATCGAAAATGAATTGGCAGAGAAAATGCATTTGATTTCCTAGAGATAAGAGTTGAAAAGACGCCTGGGATGATATATCAAAAGAAGTAGAGACAGAACTCAGAAATTTTGCCAATGAGTTAGGGTGATGGTGTCAGTGCAATGATTCAAAATATCAGACCCTTGGAAGGAACGTGAAAATGAATATCGTCGATACAAAAATTTTACAGTCTTTCAAGGCTTTGAGAGTAGACAATGAATCATTTGACTACATCTATTCACACCTATGGTTTAACACTATATCAAGATATGCCTCTGATCGAACCGCTAGAAACAAAGGAAGTGAAAGATTGAAGAACTTGTGATTGCCTAGATACTTCTGGTTCTTGTTCTGGCGAAGTAGTTCAAGCCTTTTACAGAAACTATGATATCAACTGATGGTGTACCGCGTGATAAAATGCACATTAGATTGATACAGTGTGATATACAGTCAGATACAGTGATAGTGCGAAAGACTTTACAGATTTTTATTGACATGGCGGGATTAAAAGAGCTTTGGTGGTACGGATTTTCGTGAGTCAGTATATAGATGAGTTAATTAAAAAGGCGATGTCGGAATTTAAAAAGGCTATTGTATTTTACAGATGGTTTAGGGATTTATCCTATGCCCGAGTATGATACCGCTTTTATATCACGTTATTTTGATGACCCAGATTTTCCAATTTGGGCAGTCGAAGTATTAGTTTCTCAGATGGATTATTGGAAAGGACGCAAAATAGACATTAGTGAAGCAAAAGAAGAAATTCAAAAACAATAGAAATTTATCTTAAAAGATGAATTTGGAAGATACAAAGATAGCAAAAGCATCGCAAAGACAAATATTTTTACTTGGCACAGGTATCGGAAAAACGGCTATCATAGCAGATTTGCAAATGAAATGGATTCAGGCTGTCAGCTGATTTCTACCAACCATACTAGAGACAAAAGTGCCTTAGGCTTGCCCTACATTGCCGGGATTCTACAGTAAAGTGCATCAAAGTCGAGAGGTATACGATGAGCGAAATTATGCGAGCATCTATGATACGATGGAAAAATCAGGTAAAAAGAAGGTATCTTATTTTTAGATGAAATTAATTGCGTTTCGAAACACTAGCACCTACGATTTTTAGAATTTTACAATACAAAAGTGGTCGCCACCATGTGCCAGATGGATTTGGGATTATGTTGTTACGAGGCAGTAATCCACCAGAATACAACAAAATCAGTTAGAGAAATGGATTTAGCGACCTTAGACGGATTGAAAATTCTAGATGTCAAGGAAGATTATTCAATTTGGCAGAACCTATGCAGAAAAAGTAGGTATTCACGGTGCAATCACTAATTATTTAGATTTGAAAAGAAAGATTTTTATCGTATTGAAACCACAATAGATGGGAAAAAGAATACATTACTGCCAGAGGATGGGAAGATTTATCTGAAAGTTTAACACTCTATGAAGAAAAATCAGCTAGATGTGAGTGAAACATTTATTTATCAATACTTTCACCATCCCAAGTCTCTAAAAAGTTTTGCTCAATTACTCACTAGATTTATACACAATCGATAGTGAGAGACATGATGTACAAGGAATTTTAATAGATGGAAGTTTGAAAGTGTTACTATTGAAAAAATTAAAAGAGGCAGTTTTTGATGGAACAACTTTTTCTTTAGTGGGTTTAGTTGTTAGTGCGTTAAAATGAAAAGGCCAATTTGCTATCAAGAAGAGGCGGCTTATCTAGCGATGTTGTTAGAGTCAAAAACGATTAAAAGCTGAATTTTTGAGGAAAAATTTAAAAGAATCAGTTCAAGATGCATTAGAAAATTGCTATGATGCACGCAATCAAATGCTAGAAAGTGGTAGCTTTTAGATAAAGGAAAAATACTATTTATCTTAGGATTAGTTAGTCTATTAGAGATGAATTGATCAATAGAAATGAGCGTCCAGTGGAGATGAATTTGAGCTCACTGAAAAGCACGTTTTTGATGAAAAGTCGAAGAGTGAAACCTTGAGCGGGAAAAATGTAAGCAAAATCATGAGTTTCTCATGCTAGTTTTTCAGAAAACATTTTTGCCGATGAGAGCTATTTTTAAATCTTTTTAAACAGAGACTGGCGACGCATGACAATCTCGCACGTATTATTTGCGGAACGTTAAGTTTGAAGTTATTACCAACATATCAGGATAAACTCCGGTACAAACCTGGAAGGGGCAAAACTACAGAAAATTAGCACAAAATCCATTTTTAAAGATGAACTGTAGAAAAAGAACCACTTTAAAAAGTGGTTCTTTTTAATATTTTCTTTGATAAAAACCAGTTTTATATTTACAAAACTAGTTTTATCAACTATACTTAAAAAGCGAGGTGAGTAATAATCGGGATTTAACAATCAAAGAAATGGCTGGATACTTTTAGAGTGACACAAAAACACAGTAAATATCATATGCGAAAGATTACAAATGATGAACTCGAAAAGGTGATTATTTATATAAAAAACAGTGGGATGATTTATATCAGAGAAAGTGGTATAGAACTCATTAAAGCTTTTCCATTGCATCCAGTTACACTATAATAGACCTAAAGTTCAGGTTTTAGAGGAAGAAGCGTTGAGTTTGAAGAACTACCAGTTTTAGCGGGTAGAAGATAATCTACCAAAATGAAGCTAGTTTAGTCTTAAAAGAAAGAGATGAAAGGTTGCACTTGCTTTTGAAAGACTGGAAGAGTTGATCTCCAAGATAAGAAGATGATTTTCAGCTCAACTTGAAAAGTAAAGATGAGCAAATCAAGAAATTAAGAGATGCAGCTAGACAAAGAAAGTTTTCTTGGAAGAACTAGGTAAAATAAACGAAAAACCTAGTTAACAGAAGGCAGAGCAAACAGCCAAATAAAAATGGTGGCAGTTTTGGAAGTAGGGTTAAGTAGGTATAGAAGATTCAATTCGTTTATATCGCGAGATGGAAGAAAGTAAATGAAAATAGTATTGATGTTCGACATCAGACGGATGGTATTATTAGACTGAGATTAATTAGCTTCTCAAAATGGTCAGTGATTAGTAACCCGTATTTACCGACGATATTATTTTGCAATCGTTAAGGTGGATAATCCCTTATATAAATTGGGTCCGTTGTGATTTGCGTATCAGCCAAGCAGATGAAATACATATACTCGCAGGACATATAGGCTATCGTGTTTATGTAGAAATATCGAGGTAGAAATTATGCCAAAAGGGCGACAAGGCTCCTTTTAGGATTTGCCTATGAATTAGGTATAGACAAAATATTGATTACTTGTAGACCTAGATAATATTCCATCTAGGAAAACATTAGAAAATCTGACAAAGCGATTACAAAGGTATTGTTAGCGTACCGAGAGATAGTGCTTATTACAAAAGTGGAGATCAGTCTGAATGTCAATTTTATTATGAAACACAAGGATTTAAATTTGAAAAAGACGTAAAATACGTCTCTTTTTGTTTGATTAGTTAGATTTAAAGGCGTTTGATAAGAGGTTTTCATCAGTTCTTGGTAGTAAAGTGTTGAAACGTAGTGGTTTTCTCTTTAGATAAAATAGGATTATAGTTCAAGATGGTCGCAAAGTAACGCAAATCAAGATAAGTGTTATCATCACTTCTATAGATTAAACTACTAAGTGGCCAATAATTATAGTAATATGGCACCTTCATACAGGATTGCAGTTCTTAAACACACTTTTGAACTGGTTTTTAGTATGCAAGCTAGGAAAAGAAAGTGGTTTTTCAGTTAGAAAAGAGAGGTTTCATGTGTCAAAATAACAAAGTGGTTCGATCTCTACTGTATTGAGCGTAAGCAAATCATTTAAGATTAAGATGGAGTTTACCTTCGATTTGATAAACGAGTAATTTTGCTTTGGTGATCTGCCAGAGTTAGAGTAAAATGGTTTTAGAGTGTTGCAACTTTGCGAGTTTTAAACTACTATCTAAACCAAAGGAATGCTTCTAGCGTTTTTGCTTTTGAATCTTTCATTTTCTTTGCAGCGGTTTCTCGATGTAACGAAAAATGCCAGGGTTCGTACTGATAACTCTAGTAACTGTTTCTTCGCCTTTGGGATGAGCGTAGAATACCTAACCATGTTGTAGCTCTATTTTGAGCAAAGCATTTACCTACGCCTTGGTTTCGCCAAAACGTTCTTCTAAAAGTTAGATTTGGGTAGGCAGTATCAGCCAATATCACAGAGCAGGACCCGTTTGATGATTCACTCCTGAGCAGCTAAGGCACTAAATTGATTGGCTAAGACAATGTCCTGTTTTTCCTTATGCATAAAGCGTGTAAATGGCGTTTTTGTGTAGCTGTAAGAGACGAAAACCAGATGGGATATAAAGGCAGAAACGCCCTCTCTCTGAGCTAGCATTTTTAAAAAGCGGTTTTAGCAGGTGGATAGGAGTTTTATCTTGACGATCTTCTTTTGATAGGTTGGTGAATTTTGTGGTAGCGGATGTCTTTACTCAGCGATTAAAAGTGCTCGTTTACAGCATACAGTTTTTCACTACCAGTGTTAGGTATGTCAGTGGGCATCGTGTGCTGGAAGCTTGAAAAGGTAGGAGTAAAATTAAAGACATAGTACATATCATTGGTGTCACCTCACAGTATTTATCTATCATACGTTTAGCTTTATTTTCTCTAGTAAAAATATTTATGTATTTTTGTATCGCTTTTATGAAAATATGTTATAAAAGACTATCCTAGCAGAAGCTAAGTGCTGATCCATGTGATTTTGGCACTTAGCACACGATCTAGCTGTGTGCTTTTTAGATGTGGAGTAATTAGAATGACAGAAAACACTCGTATTGCACTAATTGGTATTATCGTAGGAAGACTTGGAACAATATCAAACTGTTAATCACCTTTTTGCACGATTATAGCGACTACATTGTTGGCCCGTTTGGTATCCCTTATCGTGAAAAAGGGTTTCTAATATGAGTGTAGATTGTTGATGCACCTCATAATGTTATTAGTACGCTATCTGGAAAATTAGGGATGATTAAGGGAATTAGCGTGAAAAACAACCTATACCAGTGATGTCAAGGAGAATAAGATGACCTATGACAGACATTCGCCCTCATGCAGAAGCATTTATTCATAACGGTGAAATTTTTAGATTCTCTTCACTACGCCGAAACGAGATAAAACAAATTTAGAATTAATCAATCAAATTATTGATAGAGGCATATGATAAAAAAGGCTAAACACACAGAGAGGCAATTTTACTCTTAGATTGTGAAGATGAGAATGTAAAAAGCACGTATTTTTAATTTGGCAAAGATCAAACAAGATATTTACGGCAATGATATGCTTTTTGCTTTATTTATCAAATTATTGTATCAACTCTTGTGTGATTGTCCCTATCCATAGAAAAATCGTATCGATTACAAGAAAGAAAACTCTCAACAGAAGACATAAAAAGAGAGTCATTGCCTTACAAGATATGGGTCATAAAAGACTGGCCTTAGAAATAAGGGGAAGATCCTAGAAATAATCCGATAGAGTATGTTTTGGAGCGATTAAAACCATTTTATGAAACAAAGCATAAAAATGGCGCTATTCGTCGTGTCAATGTCAATATTGCAGCAACGACAATTGAAGAGTATCAGCTTGTTAAAGAGGCGGAAATAGGAACCTACATTCTTTTTCAAGGAACCTATCATAGAAAAGCTATGAAAGTTTGCACCCCACGGACCAAGAGTAGATTACATTTGGCACACAGAGGCAATGGATAGAGCAATGCTTGCCAGTATTGATGATGTTGGGCTAGGTGTTTTATCACGGTCTTGAAAACTACCGTTATGACTTTGTTGGTTTATTAATGCACGCTGAACATTTAGAGGCAAGATTTGGTGTTGGACCGCACACCATTAGTGTACCGAGAATTTGTCCGGCAGATGATGTCAATCCAGATGGATTTGACAATAGCTTGGCAGATGATACTTTTTGAAAAATTATAGCGCTTTTTACGTATCGCGGCACCGTATGCAGGGCTTATCTAGAGTACTGAGAAAGTCAATCAATGCGTGAGGGACTTGAGTTAGGGATATCTCAAATTAGTGGTGGTTCTTCTCAACTAGCGTGGGTGGTTATCACGAAAAAGAAAAGGCGGAAGAAAATTCGGCCCAATTTGATACTTCGGACAAAAGAACCTTAGCTGAAGTGGTCGACTGGTTAATTGAAAATAATCATCTTCCAAGCTTTTGTACCCTGGCCTGTTATCGTGAAGGTAGAACAGGCGATCGCTTTTATGGCCTTGGCAAAAAGTGGACAAATTCACAATTGTTGCCTACCTAATGCGCTCTTAACTTTAGATGAGTATTTAGATGATTATGCAACAGAAGAAAGCAAAATGCGTGGTAAAAAGATGATCGCCACCGAGGTTATTTAATACTTCCGAATGAACGTATGCGACTAAAAACTAGAAGACATTCTTACGAAAATTGATAGTGGCCAACGTGATTTTCGTTTTAATCTCTCCGTATGGAGAGATAGTAAAAATGACAAAATAAAAAAATAAGACTTTCTACAAACAGATAAATAAGACGTATACTTTTAGATAAAGAAATAATTTATTGTTAACTATAAAAGTGTTTGGGTAAACAAAAACTATGGATAAAAATTATTATCGTTCAAAATTTTTAGGAGGTGGGCGAGTATGTCTACAAATGCAAGACCAAACAGTGGGTTTAAAGGCCTCTATCTTAAAAGAAGATTGGTGGGCAGTATGGATTTGGTCTCTGTACAGTACTTATTTCATTATGCTTATTTAAATTCGGAGGTTCTTTAAAACCAATTATTGTTAAGTTTAAAACCTACGATCATTTCAGTGAATTGAAAGAAACCTTACCAGGCTTAATACCACATATTTTTAAATGCTTTTTGTAGTTTTTGGCAGTAGTGTTTTCAATCGCAGTTGCTATTATGGGTAAATCAGTGCCAAAACTTCTTAAAAAGGGTTTACCTTACTTTATATTCTTGCAATTTTGAGTAGCAAATTTTTAGGTGCTTGGAAACAGCAAAAATTTCAATCTTGAAGCACCAGTATTAGCACTTATCTTGAGGTATGATTTTAGGAAACTTTATTAAAATCCCAACTTGGTTTGATGACAGCGATGCGTACAGAATTTTACGTTAAAACTGGTATCGTTTTAATGGGTGCAACCTTACCATTCACAATTATTTTTAAAATCTGGTCCAATTGCATTCCACACAAGCAACTATTATTGCAGTGAGTACTTTCGTTTCTATCTATTTCATTTGCAACTAGAGCTTTTTGGCTTAGACAAACGTTTTTGCGAGTGCCTTGGGTGCCGAGTGGTTCTATTTGCAGGGGTATCTGCTTCTATTGCAATCAGTAGTTCTGTTAATGCGAGAAAAGAAGACACGTTTTCAGTAGCGATTTCAATGGTTGTTGTTTGAGCAACAGTTATGCGTGTTCTTACTTCCTTGGGTATCTCATTTCATTGGCCTTTCTGATGGTGCTGCAGGTGCTTGGATTGGTACAAGTGAGTTGCTGATGCGGCGGGTATTGCAGCGGCAGCTCAGTTTTGAGTGATGGCGGTATCAGAACCTTTACACTTATGAAGGTTGTTGGTCGTGATATGTTCGTCGGTATTTGGGCGTTCATTTTGGCGATCATTTCTGTTACTTTATGGGAAGCAAAAGAAGATGGTACCAAACCATCAGCTAGTGTTATCTAGGGAACGTTTCCCTAAATTCGTTTTAGGTTTCTTTGTTGCTTCTATTATCATTACTTTAGTTCAAATTGGTATGGATTCTAACCCTGATGTTGTGAAAGGTTTAGAAGATGCAGTAATTAAACCGATTAAATCTTTACGCGGTTGGGCGTTTGTACTTTGCTTCCTTTGCATTGGTTTAACAACACGCTTTAAAGAACTTACTGCAGTAGGTTGGAAACCATTTGCAGCCTTTACTTCAGGTGTTGTGATTAACGTTATTTTAGGTATTTATTCTCAACTGTATTCTTAGGTGAATACTGGACAGAAGTAGGTCTTGCGGCAGCTCAACGTGTGCTGGGGGCTTAATAGATGAAAAAGAGAATGTGACTTGTGTGCAACGTGCACAATTTGTGCTTCATTTTTGAAAATGGTGAATGGCGTGATAAAAAGAAAGTTTGTATGATACTTTCGTGAAGAGCCGACAGCCGAAGAGTTGAGTGAGTTATGCCACTTATACCACACGTTGTATGACAAGGGTATCTGAATTATATGCTGCTACTTTTTCCATTCCACGACGATTGGGAAATTACTCCGAGAAGAGATTGTATCATTCTTGAAACAGAAACGATGGATTTTTGAAACCATTATTCCCTTTAATTAAAGCCAGTGGTTTTAATGAGAATGATTATGTTTTGTATAGTGAATATACAAGAAAATGGGGTATGTTATAAAAGAGAGCTATAAAGTAGCTCTCTTTTTAATATACCATCGCTTGAATCATTTTAGCATAGTGACCATTTTTATTAAGGAGGTCGTTGTGGTTACCCTCTTCTAGTAAGGTACCCTTATCCAAGACTAAAATGTGATTGGCTTCTCTAATTGTTGCCAAGCGATGGGCAATAATTAGAGTAGTTCTATTTTTAGTGAGTTCATCAAGTGCGGCTTGAATTAACTTTTTCTGTTTTTCATATCAATATTTGAAGTCGCCTCATCAAGGACTAGGATAGGCGTATCAGCCAGAGCACTGCGTGCAATAGAAATCAACTGGCGCATACCTTTTTGAAAGATTATTACCACCCTCGGCAATGGTTGTATCTAAACCATCAGGTAAGTTTTGAAACATCGGATAGATGTGCAGTTTTTTTAAAGTGCAATGACTTCTTCTTTAGTAGCATTTGGTTTGGCATAACGTAGATTTTCGAAAAAGGGTTGTTTCAAAATAAAATACTGTCTTGTGGAACAAAGGAAACAGCTTTTCTTAGGCTGTGCCGTGTTAGGTGAGCGATGTTTTCACCATCAATTAAAATTTCGCCACTATTGATTTCATCAAAAGCGTGTGATCAAACTGGCAATAGTGGTTTTTACCAGAACCAGTTGAACCAACTAAAAGCGACTTTTTGCCACCATAGATAGTAAAATTGAGATTTTTTTAAAACTAGTGTTTCATCGTAACCAAAGGAAACATTTGAAAACGAATTTCCCCTTGGCACATTGATAATCTTTCAAGGTGGTTTTATCCTCTTCAATTGGTTCATCAAGTAGTTCAAAAATACGTTCCGCTCCCGCTAAACCACTTTGAATGCTATTAAATAAAGTGGCGATATCATTTAATGGTCGTGCAAAACGACGCATATAAAAGTAAGAAGGTAAATAATACTGCCGACACTTAGTTTCCCGTATTACCATGCAAGATGAAAATTGCACCTAAGAGCGTGATTAAAAAGATAGGCAAAGTTATTGATAAAAACTCATTAAAAGGGGATAGAGCGGAGAGGCTTTGTGCTTTTTACATAAGAGGCAGTTAGCCCCTCATTGTAAGTGGTAAAAGCGGCTTAAGCTTTCATCTTTTTCTGTCGTATAGACGGAGCATTTTTGAGCAGATAAATCTTCTTCGATGTGACCATTTAAAGCACCAACTTTTCTTGGTAACTTTTTAAAGAACCGCTTAGAGTACTTTGTGACAATTTTGGTTGAGATTAACGTGAGCGGAATGATAATCATCGCATAAAATGTTAGTGTTTTTGGATAATAAAAAACATTGCAATTAACATACCACTTAGATTGATAATCGCTTCCAAAAAGCTGTAATGCTTTGAGATAAGGTCGTATTGACATTATCGACATCATTAGTAAAAACAGCTCATTGTATCGCCACTTTGATTTTTATCAAAATAGGCGATTGGTAAAAAAAGGATACGAGAAAATAAGTCATCGCGTAAATTAAATGCTAGTTTTTGTGCGAGATAGGGAGGTGATTTTAGTTTCGCCATAGGAAAGGAGGGCGGTTATCGTAAATAGGATGAGTAAGAAAAGAGCCATATGATTTAGCCCTTTTTGCATCAAAATGTACGACGTATTTGTCGATAATTTCCCCATCAATTTCATAGAATAGACGGTTAGCCCAGTAACAATAATATTGAGCGAGAAAGCAAAAAAACAGTGGTTTTTACTGGTTTTAAATAAGCTAAAATGCGTTTTAATGGTACTAAAAGGTGATGTTGCTTTTTATTAGTTCATCTTGGTTTTTCCGTCTCATTAAACAGCACCTCCTAACTGACTTTCTAGGATGTCAAGATAAGTTGGACTGCTTTGTAAAAGTTCTTCATGCTTACCGCAGGCTTCAATTCTACCTTGATTTAAAACTAGAATTTTATCAGTTCTTTTTTTAAGGTCGAAATGCGTTGACTGACAATAATTTGTGTTAAGTTGTCTATTTTATCTAGTTCATCTAAAAAGCTCTTTCGGTTAATACATCTAAAGCACTCGTTGCATCATCTAGGAATAAGTAGCTAACTTCACCCTAACATTGCTCTAGCAATTGATAGACGTTGTTTTTGACCACCAGATAAATCGGCTCCTCTTTGACTTAAGAACCATCTAAACCGCGATTATCTGCATTTTAGGAGTTCGTTTGCCTGCGCAATCATCAAGGCTTTTTCATTTCTTCATCAGAAGCATCTGGTTTTGCGATACGTAAATTCTCTTCGATGGTACCAGATAAAACGGTACTATCTTGTTCAACAAAACGTAAGTGATTCCTAAGCCATTTGTCGGATAGTTCACTAACAGGAATAGTATCAAAGTAAATGTCACCAGAAGTTGCTTCATAGAGATGTGCCAAGAGATAAAGCAAGGTAGATTTACCACTACCAGTTTCGCCGACAATTCCCTAGGCGTTCTCCTGCATTTACTTCAAAACTAATGTCTTTTAAAATGTTATCGCTGTCTTTTTCGTAAGAAAAATTAAGATTTTTTTCACCAAAAAGAGATGAGTGCTTAGGTATTTTTCTGACCGATTAAAGGAATAGTAATTGGCGTTTCGATGACTTCGTTTAAGCGATTGATGGAAGCTTTTGCCCTTGCGTAAGTAATGAGCAAGAAAGAGCAAGTAATAATTGCATTTTAAAATGAGTGAGAGATAGGTTAAAAAGGCCATAATCTGACCCACGGCAATGGTACCGCTAGCAGCTTGATAACCACCAAACCACATAATTGCCACCATAGAATAATTGAAGGCAATCATTAGAAAAAGGTAAGAGAATAATCATTAGATTAGCGGTTTTCATTTGCCAATCAAAGAGCGCGGTATTTTTCATCAAATTCCTTTTTGCTAGCATCTTCACGGCAAAAACCTTTAATTACATAAATTGACAATAGTTTTTCACGTACATTTTTATTGATGTCATCAATTTTTCTGTACGGTCGAGTAAGTTTTTGCCAACTTGAAGGAAACGATAGCGATGGTACCAATTGTAAAAGGTATCGCAAAATAAAAAAATAAAACTAAGGCTTGGTGTTAAGTAAATGCTCATAAACAAACCACCAAAAGAGCATAATTGGCGCACTAATAAAGTTACGTTGTAGGGATAGCAAAAAAATTTTGTACGTTTGAAATGTCGTTTGTCATTCGTGTAATTAAAGCTTACGACGCCAAAGTGATCTAGCTCAGGGATAGGAGATAGTTAAGAGTTTTTGGTACAAAGAGGCTCTCATTTTTCGCCAATTTTACCACTACTTTTTGGCAGAAAAAAAGGTAACTCAAACCACCACAGAATGAGACCTAAAAAAAGTGATTAGGAGCATCAATTTGCCGTAAGTATAAATGGTAGCAGTATCCTTTGTTAAAATACCACTATCGATAATTTTTCCATCAGAGTTGGTAAGTATAAATCACTAAACACTGAAATGGCCATTAAAATAGGTGCGATGGTAAATAGCCACCAGTCTTTTTTTAAAGTACGTCCATAAAAATTTCATAAAAACTCCTTTCTAAAAGTTATGCAACATTTATACCTTAATTAAAATTTACTTAAACAAGGGAAAAATTTTTACATCGGTTTTAAAAAGTAGCTAGTCGCTCACTAGGAAAAAGAAAATGAGGCTATACTAAAAAACCATTGATAAGGTATAACGCAGCTTTGAAAATGAATAAAAGTAGGGTGAAAAATGTTTGCAATTATTGATTTTAAGGATTTAGAGACGCAATTTTACTTTGAAAATCCATTAGCCGTTTACCGCGCTACTAGTCTTGATGAAGTTAAGACCGTTTTAGCAAATGCCGAAAAAAAGCACAAAAAAAGCAGGCAATTATAGTTTGTTGGCTATGTCAGTTACGAGGCGGCAAAAAGCCTTTGATGCACATTTTGAAGTTAAGTCTGAAAACTTGGATAATGAAAGCTTATGCGCTGTTTATGGTTTTTGATAAAAAGCCGTTTTAGCAAAACAAATAGATGAAAACCTTTCCCCACTAACTTGGCAAAGTAGTATAGATAAGGCAACCTATGATAAGGGTATCGCAAAAAATTAAGTCGGAAATTCGCTTGGGTAATACTTATCAAGTGAATTATACGATGGGGTTAAAAAGCTGTTCAAAAAGTGGATACGAGAGCACTTTTTACTATGTTAAAATGACGTCCAAGGGGCCAGATACAATGCGTATTATAGAATTTGATGATTTCAGTATTGCCAGCCTTTCCTAGAACTTTTTTTGAAGTTAGAAAGGGTATTTTACGTACTAGGCCAATGAGAAGGCACTGCAGAGACGGGGTATTACTTTTTGAAAAAGATGCTGAAATCAGAGAATGGCTCTACAATGATGAAAAATCGAGCAGAAAATTTGATGATTACGGACCTATTGAGAAATGATATGGGGCGTATTTCAGAAATAGATAGTGTAAATGTGACGCATTTAACTACGGTGGAACAATATCATACGGTTTGGCAAATGACTTCAACGATAGAAAGTAAATTAAGACAAAAATTATCGCTCATTGAAATTTTTGAGCCCTTTTCCCTTGTGGTTCGATTACAGGGTGCACCGAAAAATTGCCACGATGAAAAATTATTGACCAAATAGAACCGAAGCCAAGGGGCGTTTATTGTAGTACCCTTGGTATTTTACTACCGGATGGAGATATGATTTTTAACGTTGCGATACGGACGATACAAACCAATCGCAACACGAATACACATTATTATGGCGTTGGCGGTGGTATCACTTGGGATAGTCAAGCTGATGATGAGTATCAGGAAACGATTGAAAAAAAGTGAAATTTTAAAACGTAAAAGCCCTTTCGTTTCAGTTAATTAGCACGGGACATCTAGTAGAGGGTAAGCTTTCTTTAGAAGAAGCGCATTTTTGCGCGTTTAGAAAAAGTGCTGCTTATTACGCTTATCCTTTTTCTAAAGAAAAAGGCTTACTTGAGTTAAAAATAAAACAGCATTATGCCAAAGGAGACTATCGCTTAAAAATCAGTTTGGATAAAGAAGGTTGCTTTCATTTTGAACTTAAACCTTTTGAAATGATGAAAACGCCATTACAAGTTACGTTAAAACAACAAGATAAGACAGTTAAAGCGCAGAGCTTTACCTACTTTAAAAACCGATTACAGACTACATAGAGCAGATGATTGTTTTGTACTATGATGGAGAAGGCTATTTGACAGAGGGTAGTTTTTATAACCTTATTATTGAAAAAGATGGTAAATGGTGGACACCACAAGAAGAAAAAAAGGCTTACTCTTGGGACTGTTTTATCCAAAAACTCTTAAAGGAACGTAAGGTGGCCTTTAAAAATCTCACACTAGAAGATTTAAAATCAGCAGATAAAATCTATGGTTGTAACGCTTTAAGAGGAGTATTTGAACTGAATTTAAAAAGAAAGTGACAGCTAGTTAATAGAAAGATTTTGAATAAGATATTAATAGGGCATATTACAAATAAACAAAAACCGTACTGATTGTTATCAGTACGGTTTTACTTTATAGAAAATACTAATTTTTAATAAGAGAAAGTTTTGTTTTATTCGTTAGTGCTTAAGTTAGCTTAGTCATTGAACTTAGCGTCATAGAAACCTGTAGGATTTTTCAGAAAGATCAATCATAATGTTTTTAACTTGAGTATAGTGATCTAAGATACGTTTGTCTGTTTCACGACCAATACCAGATTGTTTATAACCACCAAAAAGGTGCACCCGCTGGAATTTGGTTGTAAGTGTTTACCCACATACGTCCTGTTTCGATTGCTTGAGCAACTTGGATTGCCTTGTTAATATTTTTACTAAATACAGCACCACCAAGTCCATAAATGCTCTTGTTTGCCATTTCAGTAACTTCTTTTTAAGTCTTTGAATTTAATGACAACACCAACAGGTCCAAAGATTTCTTCTTGAGCAATGCGCATATCATTAGTCACATCAACTAAGAGCGTTGGACGAATGAAAGCACCTTTTTCAAGTTCGCCTTCTTTAATTGAACGCCACCGACAGCAAGTTTTTGCGCCTTCATCCAAAACCAACTTGAATGTGAGAAAGGATTTTTCCATTTGTTTTTTTGATTGATTTGGCTACCCATTTTGAGTTTCAGGATCAAGTGGATTACCAACTTTAACGTTTTTCAAATTTTTCGATAAGATTTTTAATAAATTTATCGTAAATACCTTCTTGAACAAAGATACGAGAACCTGCACAGCATACTTGACCTTGGTTGAATAAGATACCGAGTTGAACACCATCAAGTGCTTTTTCCATATCCGCATCATCTAGGATAATGTTTGCTGATTTACCACCAAGTTCTAAGGTTGCAGGAATTAAACGCTTAGCAGCAGCTACGCCGATTTCACGACCAACTTCAGTTGAACCAGTAAATGCCAATTTGTCTAAACCAGGATGGTTTTTGAGGTATTCACCAGATTTTTGCACCACTACCAGTAATAATATTTAATACACCTTTTTGGTAGAATATCTTGGATTAAACGTGCAAATTCCAAAACAGATAAAGAAGTTTCGCTTGATGGTTTAAAAACAGTCGTATCACCAGCAGCGATAACAGGTGCCAGTTTCCAAGCCGCCATTAGGAAAGGGAAGTTCCAAGGCACGATTTGTCCAACAACACCAATAGGTTCTCTTAAGACAATGCTTAAGAATTGATTTTTGAAGAAATGCTTGCTTGCCCTTCATCTGCTAAAAATAACACCAACAAAAATAACGGAAATGTTCTACTGAAAGCGGAATATCAACATTTTTGGTTTCGCGAATCGGTTTACCATTTTCTAGCGTTTCAACAGTTGCCAAAAAGTCAGCATTTGCTTCAATGACATCAGCAATCTTATTTAAAATTGCCGCTCTTTCAAAATTAGTGGTGTGTTTCAAGTTTTAAATGCTTCACGAGCTGCTAAAACAGCGTTATTAACGTCTTTTTCAGTTGCTTCAGCAATTTCAGCTAAAAACTTCGCCAGTTGCTGGATTATATGTTTTTCTTGTCGCACCATCAGAAGCATCTTGCCAAGTGCCACCGATGAAGTTTTGGTATGTAAGTTAATCATGAAAAATCTTCCTTTCAAAAAGAAAAAAATAGTACAGACCTTTGTCTTGCTTTTTTAATATACCCCTTAAGGTTATGTTAAAACTAAAAAAACAAAGAAAATTAAAAAAAGTTCTTATCAGCTAATTTTATAAATTACATACTATTGTATCAATATTAAACAAAAGCTAACTTAGGGCTTAGAGTTGACGTTGTGTAAGCTACAATTAAACTACCAAAAAGACGAAAAAAAGAAAGGGGGATTAAGATGAGTGTTTTACTTTTAGGTGATTACCCCAAAGAGGCCCTAGAAGAATTAAAACGGTTGGAAATTGACTTTAATTGGTACGATGAAACGGCTTCTGTTCAATTGGATAAAAGCGTGTCAGGGCAATTTTAGTTGGAGAGATACGACGTTACCCCCTAATTTTTATGAGGGATTTTAAAGGCGTAGAGGCTATCGCCTCTTTAGTGCCTGGTGCGGTCAATGTAGATATTGCTAAGGCGACTAGAGCGGGCGTGCTCGTCTTAGCAACGCAAAGTGGCTTGGCAGATTCTGTAGCCGATTTTTATTTTTCTAGGGCTCCTAGAAGTGGTAAGGCTAAGAGAAGAGGCGTTAAAAATTGAATTAAAAGGGTAAAACTTTCGGTGTTTTAGGGACTTTAATGATACGAGTAAAGCCCTTTTTGAAGCGTGCCAAAGGCTTTGAAATGACAGCTTTAGTTTATGATGATAAGTTTAGTCACAGCTATGCCAGAGCTTATGATGCGAATAAGGTTGATTTAGTGAGCTTGTTTGCCAAGAGTGATTTCCTATGTATCGTGAAAAATTATGATGGTAAAAATAAGGGGCTAGTTTCAAAAGAACTACTAAAGTTATTACATCCCAAGGCCAGTCTATTCTTTTTACCGATCCAAAGTTAGCCGATTTTGATGAACTGATAAAAGGGCTTGTTTGGTCATCTTATCATAGATCTAGTTATAGACGTTCAAGAAAAAAAGACAAAGCCCTGTACGATTATTTAAAGGCAGAAAAAGCCCTTGTGACTTTGGCCGAATCGGGTAGAACAAAGGAAGCTAAGATCGGTATTGCCAAAGAGATGATAAAGAAGTGGCAAAAGTCTTAGCAAATGAGAAAATCGATCAGGGCAATCAATGTGCCTAAAAATATTTTTGAAAAAAGCAACAGAAAGTGCCGTCTATGATAAATTTTTCTCGTATATGGGCAGAGCTTTCCAGTGCGCGATTTTTTTGCCTTGCCAGATAAAATTGAACTGATTTTAGAAGGTGATTGGCAAGACGTAGATGAGGAAAAATTACTTACACAGGTATATTGAAGGCCCTATCTAAAAGGTATATCCGAAAGAGAAGTCAACTACATCAATGCCAAGCTTTGGGCTGAAGAAAAAGGCTTGCAGTTGGCCTTGATGTATGGAGAAAAAGTGGAGCAAGGCCCTTGCGATAAGGTTTTTATCTTTTTGGCAAGACGTATGAACTTGCTGGCCGTATCCTAGGCAACAGTTGGCAAAATTCTAGGTTGGGATGATTATCAACTTACAGCAGAACCGACAAATCATTTGCTTGTTTTTGCCTCACGTGAATCCCCCGGTATGATTGGTCAAGTAGAGGGACGCTTTTAGGCGAACGAAAAATCAATATCAGTGGTATGGTTTTTAGGGTCATTCGCCAACAGATACTAATCGTGCAATGATGTGGATAAAATTAGATACAGCACCGAGTGGTGATATTCTTGAGGCTTTAAAAAGAAATGCCAGATATTATAGAAGCAACTTACATTTATACGGATTTTGAGAAAGGGAGATAAGAATGTTAGACATCAAAGTAATTAGAGAGAATAAAGAAAAGGTAGAAAAAGCACTTTCTCGTCGTGGTAGTGCATTTTGACTTAACGGAGTTACTTGATTGTGATAGTAAAACCGTAGCTTACTTCAAGAAGTAGAAAGTCTAAAAAAACGAACGCAACATAAAAAGTAAAAGCAATTGGCGAGCTAAAGAAAAAGGGCGAAGATGCTGATAGTCTAATGGCTGAAGTGAGATGCGATTAATGAACGTATTAAGGTGGTAGAAGGCGAACAAACAGAAGTGTATGAAAAATGATTGGCATTTTACATACCCTACTATATGACACGAGAGTATTCAGATGGTGGCGAGACGGATTTACAGTCGTTCGCACTGTTGGCGAAAGTACCTACATTCAATTTTTGAAGTTAAGGCACATTGGGATTTGGGGCAAGATTTAGACATTTTAGATTTTGAACGTGCAGGTAAGGTGACGGGTTCGCGTTTTACTTTTTATAAGGGCCTTGGTGCCAGACTTGAGCGTGCCTTGATTAGCTTTTTATGAGTTGATATGACACAGACAATCACGGCTATACGGAATTATTACCACCTTATATGGTAAATAGTGCTTCTGCGCTTTGGTACCCAGTCAATTGCCAAAAATTTGCGGAAGATATGTTCAAATTGGAAAAATAATGACTACTACCTTATCCCAACAGCTGAAGTACCAGTAACGAACTATCACAGAGATGATATTCTTCCATTAGAAAGCTTACCAATTAAATATTGCGCATACAGTCCATGTTTTAGAAGTGAAGCAGGCTCTGCTGGACGTGATACCAGAGGAATTATTCGTCAACATCAATTTCATAAAGTAGAAATGGTCAAATTTGCACATCCGGACACGAGTTTTGAAGAACTGGAAAGCCTAACAAATAATGCAGAAGCAATTTTAAAAGCCCTTGAATTGCCTTATCGTGTGATCACACTAGCTGAGTGGCGATATAGGTTTTTCTTCGGCGAAAACCTATGACGTAGAAGTGTATATGCCAAGTTATAATGGTTACCGTGAAATTTCTTCTTGTAGTAACTCTTAGACTTTCAAGCACGTCGTGCCAACCTTCGTTTTAGAGATACAGATGGCAAACTTCGCTTTGTGCATACTTTAAAATGGTTCCGGGCTTGCGATTGGTCGTACAGTAGCGGCAATCTTTAAGAAAACAACCAAGATGAAAATGGTAACGTTACCATTCCAAAAGCTTTGGTGCCGTATATGCATGGTTGTAGAGGAAAATAAGTAAGTAGGTAAAAATGAAAAATAAAAAGCCGTTTTAGCCGTTATTTTACTGTCTTGTAATATCTTTGCCTTTCCAAGTGAAGCGAAAGAATTTAATCTAACTGTCAATAATACGCCGGTAACCGATGTTAAGCTTGTCATGAAAGATGGCACGAACCTATTTGCCACTAAAGAAAATCAGCGAGATTTTAGGGGCAAAGGTAACTTATCAACAAGGTACAAGTCCTTTTGTTCGAGTTTTAAATGAAACAGATGACATATCAATTTATTTAAAGTCACCATATGCCTTAACAAAAAGAAGGTGGTTTTAAAGTTAAGCAGCTCCCCTCTTACAAAATGGTACGACCTACTTGTCGCTCCGCAGTGTCAGTGAGCTTTTTGGCTATGAAGTTACCTTTGATAAAAATCAGTGGCAAGATTGCAGTGGATACGACGAAAAATTTACCTAAGCAGGTAAGTTGAATTTTTCTTTTTCATCAAATGTTAGAAGATAAAGCGTTGATTAAAAAATAATGATGGAACTTTTCGCTTAAATTTACCGGTAGCGAGAAAACACGTTGTAGAAAACAACTATTTATTGGGCGATTTTTACAGCTTTTAGCGAGTATTATTATTTTCTAAAAAAATAATGATAAGCCTCGTTTTGAAAAAGAAAGCAAAGGCCTTTATCCTAGAGGCGATTAATGAAGCTACGAAAAATGTATAATGTCAGTCCGCTAAAAACCAGTTCTTTACTGGAAAAAGGTGCAGATCTTAGAGCGAGAGATTAAAACAGAAGTATTCGCACACGAGACCAATAACACAAAATGTTTTACCGTTTTAGATGAAATGGGTATCCATTTCAATCAAGCAGAGTGAAAACATTGCAATCGGCTATCAAAACGCCTTTAGATGTCTTTAATGGTTGGATAACTTCGCCTGGACATAGAAAAATAGCCTATCAAGAGACTTTAACACAATAGGTATTGGCGTTTACGTGGAAGACGGCTTACACACTAAAGGTTCCTTTTGCCTATCATTGGGTAGAAATGTTTACCGATTAAATGAATAAAATAAAAGACTAGCGTTTATCGCTAGTCTTTTAAATATCAACACTAAAAATGACGTCATAGCCTTCTTTTCAGCAAAACGGTAAAAGTCCTTTAATTCTTTGCTCTAATTCCACACAAAAATCGCAAAATCTTCATCTAAAGGCATATCAATATCGTCTTCGGGTATTTTAGGAATATCTGTCCAGATGAGTTGTTTTTAAATCAATTGATTCGAGATAGGCGACAATTGCTTTTAAGCTATCGTGTGATTTTGCAAGATGACATAGATCACCATCATCTAAGATAGTGGTATCGCCACCAAAAAACGATATTGTAGGGTAGGGTAGCACTTTCTATCCATTCGCCATCGCCAAAGACATAGTGCAAGCCTTCCATGCACTGTACAATTCATACGCTCTTTCGGTATTTGCGTAAGTTGGTGCAAGGCTTTCTAAAAGATAGGAAAAACTTTTTCCTCATCCGCCTTTTTCTTTTAATTGATGCTATTTCTTGTTACTTAATGCATAAAAGCATACCGAGTCTTGACATAGTAACCTCCTAAAAGTTCTATAGTAAGTGCTAACGATTAAAAAGACAAGTATCACTTCATTTGAAAAATTTTTACTGTCTTTTTCGCCTTTCTTTTTGCTTTACGTTATAGGGCTTTATTTTTGTATTATAGGTAGTGGAGTGATTAAGTGTATGGAGAGTGAGAATGAGATAATTTAGATTTTACACGTATACACAAATTTAAGTTTGATGACCTATATATTATTTTTAGATGTTAATAGCGGTTCCGTCCATTTAGGCGATGAAGTCTTTTTGACTATCTTGATTTTTCTAGAATCAGACGAGACATCCGCCCTTGATAAAAATGATTGAACGCTACGGCAAAGAAGAAGCGCTTGGTGTTAAAAAGTGATTTAGAAGAATTGATTGCAAAATGAACTTTTTGTTTTCCGCTGCTGATTTTTCGCACTATAAAGCACACACCGAACCCCTCGTTAAAAGCAATGTGCTTGCATAGGCGCATGACTGCAATTTTGCGTTGTGGTTATTGCTTTGCAGATACGGGTGCCTACGGTGGTGGGCGTTCTTTAATGAGCCTTGAAACGGGAAAAAGCAATTGATTTACTCATTCGATTATCCAAGCACAGAAAAACATATCGAAATTGACTTTTTGGTGGTGAGCCACTTTTAAATTTTTAGAAGTGTAAGGCGTTAGCCGATTATGGTCATAGCGAGGCAAAAACACGGCAAAATTTTAAAAATTGACGCTTACAACAAATGGTGTAGCTAACGGATGAGATTATCGAATGGGCAAACAGTCATGAAATGGATGCAGTACTTTCTTTAGATGGTCGTCCAGAAGTGCATAATCGTATGCGTAAATTTTACCGACGGTAAAAAATTCGTATCAAGCCGTTGTTGAACCTTTCAAACGTTTTTGTAGAAAGTAGAAAAGATTGGACGACAAAAATATTACCTTCAGGTACCTATACGCATTTCAATACCGATTTTGCAGATGATGTCATTCATATGGCAGATGATTTAGGTTTTAAAGAATTGTCAATGGAACCGGTTGTCGCGAAAGAAAGCTTTTGGTTATGCCTAAAAAGATGATATGGAATCCCTTTTGGCTAGTTATGACAAATTGACTAGACATTACGCCCTTTTCGTGAAGATGAAAAATGGGTATAATTTTTCCATTTCAATATTGATTTTGATGGTGGACCTTGTCTACCTAAGCGTTTGAGTGGTTGTGGTGCTGGTCATGACTATTTGGCAGTAAGTCCCGAGGGGATTTGTACCCTTGTCACCAGTTTGTTGGCGAAGAAGAATACAAAGGTTGGTACGGTAGATAGCGGTATTGAGGAAAATTTCAGAAACCTTCAAGTGCACAACGTATTAAAAAGATGTTTGTATGGCTTTGCTGGGCGAGATTTTACTGTAGCGGAGGCTGTCATGCGAATAATCTCGTTATGGTGGTAGGCTTAGATGAGCCGTATTTATTTTGGTTGTGATTTACAAAAGAAACGCATAGAGTGCGGTATTTATTTAGGTGTACGTCGATATTTAAAAACATAGGAGAATAAAAAGGGGTTTTAGAGTTATGCAACGTTTCACAAGAGAACATTTATGGGTACTAGAGTTAGAAAATGGTAATATGCGTGTAGGCATTAGTGATGTTTTGGCAAGAGAGCTTGGTGAAGTTGGAAGAAATCAATCTTCCTAGTCCAGATGATGGCTTTACCTTAGGCGAAAGTCTGGCTGAAATTATTGGCACTACGGCAACCATAGATGTGTACAGTCCGATAGACGGTATTGATAGTTGATTGTAATGAAAACTTACAAAAAACATCTCGATGATTTAACAAGTGATCCATTAGAGGCTTGGTTGGTAGAAATGGGCGAAATCAGTGAAGTAGATGAACTTCTGTCAGAAAGTGAGTATTTTGATAGCTTACTATAATTAAGGAGGGGCTTGTGTTAGCTGAATTAGAAACCTTAATAGGAAAAGAAAACGTTTGGCAAAATGAACTAATGAGTCAACATACGACATTTAAAATAGGTGGACCAGCAGATTATTTTGTCACACCAAAGTCAAAAGAAGATTTCAAAAAGTGCTTTCTTTTGCAAAAAGAAAGAGAGTACCCTATCTAGTGATAGGTGAGGGGAGTAACCTTTTAGTTAGCGACAAGGGTATTAGCGGTATCGTTATTAGCACTAAAAAAATTGTCGAATTTAGCGTAAAAGAAAATTTCATTACTGCAAGCTGTGGCGTGACGCTAAAAGACTTAGCAAATTTTGCAATGGAAAAATCATTTGTCGGGCTTGGAATTTTCTGTGTATACCGCGTAATTTAGGTGGTGCTATTTATATGAATGCAGGTGCCTATGATGGTGAGATGAAAGATGTCGTTTATAAGGTTGAGGTAATGGATGAGGCCGGAAATATTTTTGGTTAGATAATGAAGAGATGACATTTTCTTACCGACATTCGCTACTCGTGGAAAAACCTTTATTGTTTAAGTGTGATTTTTCCTTAAAAACCGTCGACTAAAAATATCAATTCAAGAAAAATGACAGAGTTAACTCCAAAAAGAGAAGAAAAACAGCCCTAGACTTGCCTAGTGCAGGTAGTACCTTTAAAACGGCCCGTAGGTTATTTTTGCCGGTAAACTCATTATTGAGGCGGGTATGCAAGGTAAGCGTATCGGTGGTGCAGAAGTCTCTAAAAACATGCAGGTTTTATTGTGAATCAAGGTGGCGCAACTGCAGATGATGTGATTCATCTAATTGAAGAAATTAAAGAGAAAAGTATGTAACTAGTGGTGTTAGATTGGGAAGCGGAAGTTAAGCTAACAGGTAGAAAATAGTAGTTTATAGATATTAGAAGATTGACAGCCTATTTTTAAATAAAGTACAATTAATTTTGTATATGGCTGTTAAAAACACTACATTTTTAGGAGGCAAAAAGAAATGGCAAAAAGAAAAATTTTGAACGTACAAAACCCCATGTCAATATAGGAACAATTGGACACGTTGACCATGGTAAACAACAACAACCGCAGCAATTACAGCAGTACTTGCACAAGAAGGTAAAAGCAAACGCAACAAAGTTTGATGAAATCGATAAAGCACCAGAAGAAAGAGAACGTGGTATTACAATTAATACAGCACACGTAGAATATGAAACAGACGCACGTCACTATGCACACGTAGACTGCCCAGGACACGCAGACTATGTTAAAAACATGATTACAGGTGTGGCACAAATGGACGGAGCAATCCTAGTTGTATCAGCAGCGGACGGTCCAATGCCACAAACCGTGAACACATTCTACTCGCAAGACAAGTAGGCGTACCATACATCGTAGTATTTATGAACAAATGCGACCTAGTAGACGACGAAGAACTACTTGAATTAGTAGAATTAGAAAGTTTAGAGAATTATTAAGCGAATATTAGAATTCCCAGGCGATGACATTCCAGTAATCAAAGGTAGTTCATACCAAGCATTACAAGATCCAACAGGAGGAATGGGCAAACGGCGCAAAAGAATTAATGGACGCAGTAGACAGCTACATTTCCAACACCAGATCGTGATGGTGACAGCATTCTTAATGCCAGTAGAAGACGTATTCTCAATTGAGCCGTGGTACAGTAGCAGCACAGGTCAGTGTAGAAAGAGGCCAATTAAAAGTTGGTAACTGAATTAGAAATCATTGGTATTAAAAGAAGAAACCAAGAAAAACAGTATACAGGTGTGAAACGTTCCGTAAACAATTAGACTATGCAGAGACGAGGATAATATCATTAGCATTATTACGTGGTGTAGACAAAACGAAATTGAACGTGGTCAAAGTATTATCAAAAACAGGAAGCATTACACACACACAAATTTGACTGTAAGTGTACATCCCTAACAAAAAGAAGGAAAGTGGAGACATAAACGCATTCTTCCGATGGCTACAGACCACAATTTGTGTACAGAACAACAGACATAACAGGCGTTATTAAATTCCAGCAGGTACAGAAATGGTTTTGTAGCGCCTGGGGATAACATAACAATGTCAGTAGAATTTAATTCAACCAGCACGATGGAAGAAGGTTTACGCTTCTCTATTCGTGAGAGGTAGCCCACCTAGTAGGTGCTGGTGTTATTTCTAAAATCATTGAGATAGAACAATTCAAAAGGACCACAATTTTGTCGTCTATCTATTAAATTTATAGATAGAGTAAAAATGGATTGTGAGTATAACAACCATTTTTATATAGTAAATAGCATAGACAATATAGGGTAAACTATAAATAATAGTTAGATTTTTACTAACCGTAAAGAGAACAGACAAAATGGCATGATCTAGAAGAGATTTTAGGCGATGTGGATTATGAGAAATGAAAGAGATTCTTACAGGTGAGAATGCTTTTAGAGAAAAGAAAAGTTTCTCTAGAAGAAGGGCCAAAAATTTTAGCCGGAAAAGATTGGGCAAATTCAGACCTCATGAAATTGCCTTGATTGAGCCAAATTAAAAGATTTGGAACACTGATAGATATCAAAAGAGACATTCAAAAATGCTGATTTATTCTCTAATATCTTCCAGGCGATACTAGACCAAGCATGCAGAAAATCACCCAATTAGAGTACTATACAGAAGAATGAAGCTCTAGAAAAAATCCTACTTTCTATTGAAGACTTCATTACAATATCCAGTAATTAAAAATCAATGGTTTAGAATTTATGATAAATTAGATGAGTATAAAATTCATCTTTCTAGAAAACAAAATCAACTCTATTCTATTTTAGAAACAAAAGTTTGATCGTCCAACACTCACGATGTGGACTTTAGATAATTTCATTCGTGATGAAATCAGGATACAAAGAATTCTTCTTGAAGAAGGTAAAGAAGACAATTTATCAAAAATGCAAGAAACGATTATTTTAGACGTTCATGTTTAACGAATAAAGAAGAATCCGTCAACTTATCCAACGGCATTACATCTTCCTAAATGAAGAGGAATTTCAGTAATGGCTAGAAGGCGATAAGGAAATCAGTTTTAGCTTGGATAAATGTAGCAAACGAAAAACCGCAAAAACTGAAGAAGAAAAGCTCCAGAATTAGAAAAGAAAGAGGGCTTTATCGAAGAGTTAGTTGGCGTTTTGAGACAAATACGGCTACGGCGTTACTAAAGAAGATGAAGTCTTTGATGTGGCGACAGGAAAAATTAACTCTCGAACAAATTAATGCAGTTTATGCCAGCGCTTACCAAGTCGACCGATCTTATGGCGTTGATGAAAATGAACTAGTTCGTTTCTATTCAGATACCGCACGTCGTTATTCCCACGCTCTAAAAACGTTATTGGTCGTGACGTTAAGAATTGTCACCCAAGAAATAGCATGCATATCGTTCAAGAAATCGTTGAGAAAATTCAAATCAGAGTGAAGAAAGTAAGGTTGAATTTTGATTAATAAACAGGGCTCTTTCATCTACATTGTGTACACAGCCGTAAGAGATGAAAAAGTAATTTCGTGGCGTGTTAGAGATGATGCAAGATTGCACGCACATTAGAAGTTTAGAAGGCTCTCAAACTCTGCTAACTTGGGGAAGTGGTGCGAGTTTACCCTAGAAGAAGAACCAGTTTTAGAAGAGAGCCCTCAAGCTAGTGTAAGTGAAGATAAGAAAAATTTTTAGTGGAGAGCCTTTCTAGAGACGAAGCTGCCGATTTATTGGAAAGCTTTTCCGTGGTTAAAGAAAGAACTACCAACGAGTAAATGCCAAATTTAAAATGTTACAAACACCACTTGCTAGAGTAATGGTACCAAAAGCAACCATTCAAATGATGAGCGAAAGAGTAGGAATGAATGTAGATAAACTCATCACAGCAATACGCAATGAAAATCATTTGAGTAAATAAAAATAAACGACATCTTAGATGCTCGTTTTTATTTATCTACTATACTACAAGTAGGGGTGTTGTATGAGTATTGAAAATATCAGAGCCTTTGTGAGAAGTGATAGAGTATCTAGAAAGTTTTACTAAAAGCACAGTGAAGTGTTGTCTATTCTCAATCTGGTATTAGTCGGATGATAAAGATTTAGAAAAGAATTTAATGCAACCCTTTTGAGCAAGAAATAAAAATGCAATTACCCTAACATCAAGCGGGAGTTGCTTTTTACCCTACATTAAGGCAGTTTGCGAAAATCACATCAAATTAGAAGAAGAAGTGGACGCAATAAGGTTTAAAAAGGGCTGATTAGAATAGAGTACCTTTTTCATCAGTAGCATACATTGGTTAAGTCATCATATAGCAGCCTTTCAAGCCGACTATCCAGATAGACTATGAACTTTTTGCTAGGCGACTATAAAAGAAATAGAAGATGGGTGCAGTCGGACGTGTTGATTTTGGTTTTGCTTACGTTTTGCCGATTCAAAGCGACTAGAGACTATTTTTCATAGAAGAAGATGAAATGTTAGCGATATTACCAATGGCGCATGCCTTAAAGGATAAAACTCTAAAGCAACGGCAGAAGATTTTGGATTTCTATCGTATTATTAGAGGTGCCAAAGGCAGAAGTGATTGAGCTATTTTAAAGCAAGTGGCGTTAGCTCAGAGATAAAGTTTAAGACGTGGGACGATTAGCACGATTATAGTCAATGGTAGAAAAAATTTAGGCCTAAGTGTTCTTCCAAGCCTTATTTTAAAAACGACTACCCTATCATTTAATCACAAAACCCCTATCACCCCACAGCTAATGAGAAAAAATAGAGTATAAGCTTTTAAAAACTATAGAAAATGCAAAGCCTTACTACAAAAGGCATTTTTGACTTCACTGTCTTATCAGTCATAAAGGAGAGGAAAGAGATGACTAATGTATCACGTGCCAACTAAAATTTATTTTGGAAAAGGGGTAAAGTGGCTTCCTACCTGAAATCTCAAATTATGGTAAAAGGGTACTATTGGTTTATGGTGGCGGATAGGCTAAACTGAACAGGACTTTATCAAGACATCGTTAATCGCTTGCAAAATAGTAGATATTAGCCTTTTGAAGTCTCGGGAGTCTTACCCAAATCCAGATATCAGTTCGGTAAGAGAAGGGTCAAAATCTATAAAAGAAAGTATTGAAGTCGTTTTTAGCTGTTGGTGGTGGCTCTGTGATTGATCATGCCTAGATTTATTGCCCTCGGTGCCAAAGTTGACTTTGATCCGTGGTTATTTGCAGGCGCAAACGGTAGAGAAATTAAAGACAGCTTACCCCTATAACAGTCCTGACCCTTAGTGCAGCAGGTTCAGAAATGGATACAGCTGCAGTACTCAGAGCAATCGAGAAACAAATGAAAAATTGGTCACCTACATCCGTTAATGTTACCAAAAGGTATCCATTTTGGATCCAAGTTTAACCTATACAGTTTCCGCTTTTCAAACGGCTTGTGGTTCAGTGGATATTATTTTCACATGTTTTAGAAGTGTACTTTAATCTGACAGATGATTTGACAATGCTAGATGATATTATGTTCAGTCTAATCAAAGCTGTCATTTGCTATACACCGATAGCAATACAGAAAAGCCAGACGATTATGCGGGCGAGAGCAAATCAATGTGGGCGGGACGTGGGCAATCAACGGCTTTTATCAATCCAGGTAAAAAACAAGCTTGGAGCGTTCACGATATCGAGACACAGATTATCGACTTTTTACGATATTACACACGGATTAGGAGCACTATCTAATTCCAAGATGGTTTACACTATGTTTTTAAAATGAGAAAACCGCACCAAAAAATTTGCACAGCTAAACTAAGAAAGCGTCTTTGGCTTTAATCACACATTAGATGAGATGACTTTAGCACGATTGACCATTGAAGCCTTACTGAACATTCTCTTTTCCCGATACGGATTAGAGACTAAGTTAAAGTGACTTGGATCGATACGCGATATTTTGATGAAATGGGTCAGAAAGCGTGTTACAAGAAAGGTTTTATCCGACGGCTTTGTTCCTAGAAGTTAGAGTATGAGAAACATATTAGAACTTAGCTTTACGAGCACCCTAAAGGGTGCTTTGGTCGCTCATAGAGATATTTATTTATTTGGGAGGTTTTATTATCAGATTTAAATTTTTGATAAGTCGTTTGTTAAAAGGCTACTTACCGTATTTTTGACATAATAGCTTGTCATCGTTGGATGACATTAATCCCTCATTATAGGATAAAAAGGAATAAGGAGTGCCTAAAATATTTTTAGCATCTCAACGTTTACATTGTTTGCAGATTTGCCATCTTTGGCAGCATGGCTACCTAAAGGCTGAAAATCTCTCCAACTCTGGCTTAGGAATGAGCTACCTAATGTGCATTCTTTCTACCGTTTTATGGTCTATTTCTATTTTGTGTTTTTTAAAATATTAGGGTAAAAATATCATTCCTTTTTCTGCAAACACTAATGTATTATTTCATCGTTAGTGTTTTTTTGATCTAAAAAAGCGACTATCTAGTAGTCGCTTATAATGGCGGCACAGGGACTTGAACCCCGGACACTACGGGTATGAGACCGTATGCTCTAGCCAGCTGAGCTATGCCGCCCAAAGCTGATAACTGGGGATTGAACCGGTGACCTCCCACCTTACTAAGGTGGCACTCCTACCGACTGAGCTATATCAGCAATAAAAATTTGCAGGGGACAGGACTTGAACCTGCGGCCTTTCGAGTTATGAGCCCGACGAGCTACCAACTGCTCCACCCCGCGACAATCAAATGGAGGAGAGGATTCGAGACCTTCGAAGGCAGAGCCAACAGATTTACAGTCTGTCCCTTTGGCCACTCTAGACCCCTCCATCATGCAGTAATTCAAAAAGAAATATCAACACGATTTTAGTATAAAAGGCAGTAGTGTCAAGAGATATTTTAGTATTTTTCTGTAAATATATATAGTCCCAAGAAAGGGACTATTACATTACTAATGCGTTCAATGCGAGGTAATTTTTCTTTTTCTCTGGATTTAAAATTTTGCCAAAAGCGCATTTGTGCGTGAGTTGCCATTCTTCTGGTAAGTTGTAGTCTTTTTGTGACTCAGAGTGTCGATAATAGGGTTGTAGTGCTGTGAGTAGCGCCGAGATCTTTTGTTCAAGAAGCGTTCCAAGATTAATTTGTGCCATTCCCATAGCGTGTGATAGCAAAGGTAACAAAATTTTCTCTTTGCTAGAGGAATTGGTTGCCCATATTTTTCTGTTTTACCATCTGTGAAAAATAAAATGGCATTAGCCGGCGAAATTGTCTTTGTCGAGGGTGTTATCAAAGGTCTGATTAACCTTATCCCAAAACGCTTCACTGTTTTCGTCAAAATAGAAACGAGGTAGACGAACAGATTGCATATATAAATGCATCGGGAGTTAATTCTAAAATCTCGCCGATAAAATGTTTTAAAACGTCATTGTTTAAATCTTCTTTTTACCAAAGGGTATAGAATGAACGACGTTCTTTTAATGTTGTAATATAGTCCATATAAAAGCTCCTTTTTAGTTCTTTTAATGGAGATATACCTCATGCATTAAAAAGAAAACACACCTGAAGGTGTGTGTAACCAGCAATGTATTGTTCGGAGACCCAGCCGTCGATACCATCAGCTGTCTTTTAACGTGAGCCCATACCGTTTGCTCTTTCATAAATGGTAGAGTGCAGAACCATCACCTGCCGTGCTAATAATTGCAGAACTTGGATCGGAACTGGAACGGACGTTTAGAGGTTCGCCTGTACCCCATGTAGCTCAAACCGTTAGTACTAGGTGTTACTGTGGCGTTGTTGCTTTTTGTGTTGGTTCTTTTTGAACAGGTGGGGTTGTAACTCGCTGAGTGTTGTCGGTTCTTTTTGTCGTTGTGCTATCAGTTTAGTTTGTACTGTTATTGTCTGTCGTCGTTGTTGAATCTGTATTGAGCTATCTGCTTAGTTGTATCACTTGTTGCTATCTCGTATTTGTGGATCAGTGTCTGCCAACAGCAACTGATGGTGTTTGTGTTGAATCTAAAGCTTTTAGGGTAGAAACATTCCAGTTAATGCACCCTAGAATAACACCTAAAAACAATGCCGATAGCTACTGTAAATAAGATGCCCAAGAGAACATATTCATTAATTTTTCTCCTTTTTATTTTTCTTTTCCCATGATACCGATTTTTCCAGCACTTAAGAAGAATGAGTTGTCAAAATGATAATCACAAAAATAAAGCCTTTTTGTGTGAGTCAATTCACCTAAAAATTAAGGCTACAAATGGATAAAATACCAGATAAAAGGTAAATCACAAGAACCGTATGACTAAAAACCACGTTTTAAAAACTGATGATGTAAATGTACTTTGTCTGCTTTGAAAATCGGTTTTGCAGATAACATTCGTCTGATGATGGCAAATAAAGTATCTAAGATAGAACGCCTAAAAAATCAAAAATAGGGATACAAAGGCTGATAAAAAGGTAAGTCCTTTAGCACTGACCATTAAAGAGGAAACGCCAAGTGCATAGCCTAAAAAACATCAGAACCAGTATCACCCATAAAAATAGAGGCGGGATTAAAGTTGTACGGTAGGAAACCCTAAAGGCGCTACCGAGTAAGGCAAAATAAAAATAATAGCAAGGGTAAAATCATTTGTTTTTTAAGGCGATAATACCCATTGTACAAGAAGCAATAGCACTAATACCACTTGCCAAGCCGTCTAAAGCCATCGATTAAATCTAACGGCATTTACAATTTGCGATAATCCAAATAACGGTTAGGGAACGGAAATCCAGCAGCAAGGGAAAGAATTTTACTATCGTCATTTAAAATGTTGGTGACAAAAATCAATTCTTGTGCAAAAATTGCAACGATACTAGCGGCAACAACTTGACCGAGTAACTTTACTTTTTGGTGAGAGTTCGCTGATATCATCAACAATACCCAAACCAAAGAGAAATTAGTGCGCCTAAAAAGAAAGGAGGCATTTTTCTATCTGCAATAGTAATGAATACAGCCACCCAAAACCCCCAGAAAATTGCAGAAAGCCACCAAGTCGTGGCATCAGTTTTTGATGCACTTTTTCTATGGTTTGGTTTATCTACGGCACCGAGGGCAAAGGCAAGTTTTTGCAAGTGGAACGGTAAAAAACAAGCTACAAAAACCGATTAACAGTGCCAGTAGGATAGAAACTATACATAAACTTCTCTCCTTTTTATTATTCTTTTTAAAAATTCTATCCTTTTATTGCTTTTGTTTTTGCAAGCTAAGCTAGGGATACCAAACTGAGAGCAATTTAGAGAAGATTTTAGCTAGCGCTTTGTATTTTGGTAATTTTTCAAGATAAAGAGGCGCTTTGTCAAATAGTGCGTTAACTGCATAAACGAGGTTATCTTTGGTGAGATTAGAAACAGACAGGGAGGCTTTCTTCGCCGAGCATTTCCATAAAGCTGTCCATTTTGGATCATAGCTAATGGATGGTAGGGGTTTTTCCGAGATTGGCACCAATGATTAAGCCGTGCAAACGCATTGCAACTACACCATCGACTCTCATTAAACAAGGTCATTAATTCATCTAAGATGTAGCCACCATCTAAGGAGAGTGCAACTTTGGACATTTTCATTTTTGAGATGAGTTCGCCAAAAGGTTTATCGACATCTTTTGTGCATAGGTAGTGGAAAATAAAGGTCATAGGTTTTTGCCAACTCATCTAGGGCGTGAGACAAAATAGAGGCGATAAATTTTTCCAAGGACGCAAGGCAAAAGTATTTTTCTTTTTGCTATCTTGGCTTAAAATCAGTGTATCATTTTTCCGACGTAAGCTAAAACGGGATCGAAACACGAGTTCGCCGTTATTGGTTTTTGATAGTTTTGAAATAGTTGAAGGAATTTTTATCACGAAAACTAAAAGGCGTTACAGCGTTTAAAACAAAAGCCGTAGCCTTTTAGTGCTAGGCGAGTTTGTAAAGGACCTAGGCCTTGAGCATAAATCATAACGGGCTTTTTAGATAATTTTGCGAGTGCAATTAGGAAAAGGTAGTAGAAAGAAAACCATAGTTGCTACTAACATCTTGAATGAGAGAACCACCACCACTGATAAAAGATCAAGCAGACGATGGCCTTAAAAACCTCGGTAATTTTCCATCTGTTTCACACTTTTTGGCGTGATAGAGTATCATTGTTTGTAGGGGTTGTTGGATAAGACGGTGATTTTTCAAGGTAGAATCAGAGGGCATACTAAATCCGCTCAAGATACTCTTTAAGACTGCTTCATCACCGCATTATCAAAGCCATAATAACCACTGATAACAATGTGATTCATAGCAAACTCCTTTATTTGTTTAATAATTTTTAGAAAAGTTAAAAAGTAGAACTAAAATAACGCCGAGGAATAATACCTAAGAGCATACCATTAAAAAGAGCGTAAGAGCAGAGACGACTAAAGGGGTGTGAATGTGTGCATGGGTATTCCACTAAAAGAAACTTGGCCGATGACCATTGGTACGGTAAGGAGCCAGTAGGCTCTTTTTATTGGCACCAAGATAGAAGAATAGAAATGGTTAATGGATAGCCGATTAAAAATTCTTTTGTTTCTTGGACGTACACCTAAATAGTCAGTGAGTAGTTGTCTACAAGTTCATTTCCGTTTCAGAAATCTTCACTAGAATCATTGCCAGTTCTAGCAAGATAAATTGTAATTGCAATTAAAACGATGCCGAAAAGGATAGCCCAACGGTAGTTGATTGCCGTATTGTAGGAGTGCTTTTAGTTCTTCTCTTGGGTTCAGTTTATTCCAAATGTAGAGAATAAAGGGAACAGCAAGTATTGGTAAGAGATGAGGCGAGTTTGACACCTGAAAAATGATCAAGTTTTAATAAAAAATGAGGGTATCGCTCAACAAGTCAATCATTAAAAATAGCCCCAACAAAAGCTTGCCAAAGAAAGGGTAACTAGCGTATCAAATGCTGCGACCAAGGGTCATTTGTCCTAGTTGGGAAAAATAGGGTAGCCGATAAGGTTGGAAAAATGACCACCGAGAAAAAGGCCATTGCTTTTAAAGGCTAAGATTTCATCTACAACAAAATAACCAACTAAAAAGCCCACATAAAGTAGCCCACTGGCTAGAGGGCAAATTTATTAAAGTTTAGCATACCAAGTAGTAAGGCAGAGCCCAGAAGCGACGCCAAAGGCAATTAGTAAAATCACGATTTTTGGGATAGCGGGCATCTTAAGTAACTCAAATTGACCACTTTTGAAAGATAAAAGCACGTCTTTCTCAAGATTTGTTTTCAAGTCTTCTAGGTAGAGTAGATGATAAGCTTAGACTAGGTGTCTCAATTTGCCAAAAACGGACTAATAAAGCACGCATTTCTCTTTCGTTGGCGCGAGATTAAATCTATCAATAGCAGCCTTTTTGCCAAGGAGTTCATCTTCTTTAGTATCACCTGTAAAAATTACTCATTTCTCCGTTGGAAATGGTGTGTAAACGCACAACAGCTTTATCGATGTTTTGGGCTAATTTTTGTGCCTTTTTGATCACTGAATTCAATGGTTCCCATAGGGTAGATGACATTGCCGTTTTTATCCTTAAAGAAGGTTGAAAAATAGGCGAGATGTCTTTGGATAGCCAGGTACGGTAGGGTCATTGAATAAGACTAAGCTAATACCATTTAGACTATCTAATTCTTTTTAATTAGCTTAATACTACTAGAATCAATGTTTTTCCAAGTACGGATTTGGGCAATGATACCAAGTCCCATTTGATTGATCCGCTTTTGCAAAAACTTTCATCAAAACCGATACCAATTTCAGAGTAGCAAGCTTGGCATTTGGTGCTTCTTTGTCATCTTGAGCAAGCATACTCAGGATGGCGAGAACTTTGACATTTCTTTGCATATACAGTTTGGCGTGAGGAAGTTTTTGCTGAGGCATAGCTTTGAATGTTTTTCAGCCATTTGTCATTTTCTAAAACTAAGTAGACGTCTGTTTCTAAAAGGGAATGGATTTATCCATTGACTAAAATTCGGATGAGATTTTAGCTCTTACCTTGATAACTACTCAAATCACCGGCTTGTAAGAGCATACCAAGACTGACTTCTTTAAATAAGATATTACCAACACCACGTGCTTTCATATCACTTAAAACTTGTGCCTTGGATTTTTGGGTACCGCCACTAAAGCTACGTACGTCAGCTTCATTGGCGACTAAAACTAATTTTTGTTGTAATGTTCTTCTACGTTCATTCTTTCATAGCCGACAAAAAGTGAGAGGCAAACAGCCAAAGAATGAAAAACACTAGAATTTGTTTGATTGTTCTATTCATTACACGACTCCTTTTTAGTGATGTGGCTCTATTTTTAGCTCAATAGTAAAAGACGTAAAAGCTAAATGAGACTAAGAATTTAGATTTAAAGAATAAAAATATAATTTAAAAATTGAAATGATGTCAGATTAATATTGTATGCTTGAGAAAGTAGTGTAGGTGGTATATAAAAGGCGAATTAACGGAGAATAAAAATAAAGGAGCTTGTTATGAGTTATGTTGTAATTACTGGTGCGAGTCGTGGTTTGGGGCTAAGGCATTTGCACTTGCTTTTGCCAAAAGAGCCTATCATCTCTATTTTAGTAGGTCAGACCAAAAAGACTTGGAGCAGGTAAAAAGAAAATTATTGTTAGTCAATCCTAGGTGTATCATTGAGATTTTTATAGTTGATTTATACAAGGCAAATGAAAGAGACAATTTTTAACGAGGTAAAAGATAGGACAATTGCACTTTGGATAAATAATGCCTGGTCGTGGTTATCGCGGATGTTCGCTTGATTTATCAGATGAGGCTAGGAGAGAACTCTAGCTTTGAATATGTAGATGCAATAAGCGATTTTCATTAAGATATAGTTAAATATTTTAATAAAGGGACCTTAATCAATGTGGCGTCTAGTATGGGCTATACTTTAACTAAATCAAACACTCTATTCAGCAAGCAAGTTTTTATTACTAGTTTTTACAGAAGGTTTAAAATCAGAAATGAAAACAAACCCGGAACTTTCAGTGAAACTGTATTGCCAGTGCCATCAAAGACAATTTTTCTTTTGTATGCAGGTGGTTTTAACGCTAGAAGACTATGATAAAGTGTTTTTCTAGGTATAGAACTAAAGAAGAGGCAGGCGAAGAGTGTATGCTCTTTATGAAAGCGACTATGATTTAGGGATGAGTGGATTTTACGGACTATGTCGCCTAGAAGAGGTAGGCATCAAAGTTTTCAAAGTGCCGATTATAATAAAATAAAGCACCCTAAAGTTGCTTTGTACTTTTTCTTTATCTAGAAGTGGTGTCATACTGTTTAAGGCAAGTGCGAGTGTAGAACCGTTATGCAATAGGGCAGATACTCCAGGTGTTGAGAATGCCAAAAGCCCGAGAGCAGTTGGACCACCATTAAAAGCCTGTAACGACGATAGTTTTGTCTTAATACGCTTCATCCAATACACGAGAAAGTCGGATTAGTACAATTAGACTGTCAAGATTATTTGATGAAAATGGTAATATCGGAAATTTCTTGAGCGAGGAAGAACCATCCTGCATGGCAATACCAGCATCACTGGCTGAAAGTGCAGGAGAATCATTTACACCATCACCAATCATAATGACTTTTCGATTTGCCGCCTTTTCTTTTAGAACAAAAGTTTGCTTTGTCTTCTGGCAGAACTTCAGCATAAAATTCATCAAAACCTAAACGATTCGCAGCAGCCTTAGCCGTACGATAGCTATCTCCTGTCATCATAACTGGTTTAATACCCATCGCTTTCAAAGTTTGAATCATTTCTACGGCTTCTTCTCGGATCGGATCTTCAATCAAGATGATAGCAGCTGTTGTGATCAATTGAGGATGTACAGATGAGAAAAATGTTCGGTAGGTTTTCGACAATAGTTTTTGCTTTCTTCGCTAACAAAGACTTTTTCATCTTCAAAGATAAAATGATAGCTACCAATTAAGATACGTTTGTCATCAATATGAGGAGGCGATACCGTGTGCAATGATATATTCCACCTAGAGTGCATTTCCTCGTGGATGAGGCCTTCAATTTTGCTTGATTGACAGCGGCTGTAGCAGCTCAGGTGTGGGAAGTGTTCTTCTAAGCACGCAGCAATGCATAACATTTCTTTTTATCGTTGCCATCTAGAGCAATGACTTCGTGGACAACAGGACTAGCCTTTGTCAAGGTGCCAGTTTTATCAAAAGCGATGGTTTTGTGCTTCGGCACAAGCTTCTAGGAAATTTCCACCTTTGATGACAATAGATGACTAGACGCTCTCTTTCCTTAGCAGATAAGACAGCCAAAGGCATTGTAAGCTTTCAAGGCACAAGAAAAATCTACCATTAAGAGAAGATAAAGGCTTTGGTAACGTTTTCGTGTAAGGAGAAGTGAGGGTGGCACCTAAGAAACTGACGGGAACCAATTTGTCAGCTAGCGTTTCAGCAGAAGATTGCACGCCACTTTTTCAATTTTTCACTTTCTTCAATCATAGTTACAATACTAAGCGTACCTACTATTAGTCAGGGCTTTATCACTAAAATTTCAATTTCCTTCTTCAATTACGGTTCCAGCATAGACGGCTTTACCAGTATCTTTTACGACGGAATGCTTTCTCCGGTCAAAGTAGCTTAGTTTACCACTTAGCTTCACCACGTTTTTACGCTACCATCAATAGGAATGATGAGCGCCAGTACGAATGACAATGACATCGCCTTCAACAATTTGAGTCAGTGGTGTTAGGATTTCTTCTCCAGTTTCGGTTTTTGCCAAACGTTATCGACGTGAATTGCCATATTTTTGGCAAGGTCATCAACGGACTTTTATGTGTCCATTCTTCTAATAATTCGCCGATAGTAAGTAAAGAAGACGACATTTGAAGCTGTTGACATATCTCTTCTAGCAATAGAAGTGCCGATAGCTGATTGCATCTAAAATAGAAACTTCCATTTTACGTCATAAACGGCTTTTTAGTCCCTCTAAAATGAAAGGGATGGATTTATAAATACAATCGCCATAGCAAGTGGCTGTGGTAGAAAAATTTTATTAAAGAAATGTTTAAAGGTAGATATGATTAAACGCTCTTTTATACTCCGTATTTAGAGCAATACCCGTCAAATAAGAGGCTTCTTCTTCGGAGAGAAAGGGTGAAATTAAAGGTTTTGAAAAAATCGACAATCGTCTTTTTCTACAAGGGGCGTCAAAATAGACGGCAACTTCACCAATTCTAGCGTAAGTTTTTACTTTTTACCCGAGAATACCTTTGCAATGAATACTCTAACTAGAGCTAATTCTTCTAGTGAAAAGAAGGTTTATTTACGACATTTAAACGCAATCTACCTTTTTGTTTGAGTGTTGGATAACAATTTGCATAACCTTACTCGTTTGTTTCTTCTAAGATAATTTCAGTTTCTTTTTCTTCATTAATGCTTTTTGCTTCAGCAATAACGTCATCGACATTTGCTTGGAAAGCATCAACGGTATTTAATACACAGTCTTTCCTTTGAAAAGCCAAGTGCTGCTACTTCAACTGAAGCTTTTTAGATGGTTTTGTTAAAAGTGCCTTTTAACTTAAGTAGACCAGTGATAGCGCACCATAATATAAGCAGATTTTTCAATAAACATTTTTAATTAACTCCTGATAGTTTTAATTTTTAATTTTTGATAAGTTGAATTGTTCGGTTACTAGTTACGATTGCGTCCAGTAACATAAAACCATAAACATTGAAAAGAAGGCCACATGGGCCCAGAAACGATGTTGTTTCATAGTTTTATCGCCTCCCTAAATGGTTTGGAATTGCTCTCAAGAGTAGAATAGCGAAAAATGTTTCAAATAGCAATAGTTTTAGTAAAAATTAGAAATAAACAACAAAAAACGTAAGCTAGACTAATTTATAAAGAGAATACAGTAGATAAAGATGTAGTTATACTAAGTTTATCAAATCAGAGTGGGTGATTTTTGGAAAAACTAAAATTAGAATTAGTGAAAGCGGATAAGAGCAAAAATGGATGAAATAGGTGCCAAAAAGCAGTGGTTTAGATATCTCCGGGTGGCAAAGATAGCTCTGTCGTTGCCAGTCTCATGATGAGAAGCTATTGGCAAAAGAGAATGTCTATAGTATTCGTGATGCCAAACGGCAACTTCAGACATTGACTATGCAAGAGCTTTGCAGATTTTTAGATATAAAAAGCAAAAGAATGTATCAATTGGTGAGCGCCTACCAAGCGTATTTGGACTTACTCTCTCTAGTTTTAGAGGGTTGGTTTGATGAAATCAAGAAAGAAACGATATTAAACTTACCGCTCTCCTTAGAATGAGTCTCTTGTATGTGTGGCGCAAAGCTTAGATGCAGTTGTGGTAAATACAAGCAATTTAAGTGTGAGGATTGGGTAGGGTATGCGACTATTTTACGGCGATACAGCGGGTGCATTTTTCTCCTTGGCGAATTGACCACAACAGAAGTCATTGCGCTTGGTAGTAATTTAGGTTTACCTGAAAAAGTTTCTTAGTCAAACCACCATCTGACGGCTTTAACTGGGTAAAACCGATGAAGAAGTGTTAGGCTTTTTCATATGAGGTTTTAAATCGTTATATTAGAGAGGCGTTTCTTTAGATGAAGATACGAAGATCGACACCTTAGCAAAAAAGTCGATTTAAATTTTTACCGATACCAATGTTCAAGAGTGGATTACCGATAAAAGCGGACGATATTGCGGGTGTTATACAGACTAAAAAGCACGCTCAAAAGGCGTGCTTTTTGTTAGAAAACGATTAAAAATAATATAGTTTTTGCAATAAACAAGATTGCGAGTAAAATCATCACAATAGAGATGTGTTTTCTGTCTTCTTTTTTTCGCAAAAATATTATAGACAAGGTTGATTAGTACATAACTTAAAAAATACCGATTGTTAGGCCGTACACCAATCACCATAAGTCAAGGCCATAGCAATGATGGTAATAAAAGCAGGTAACCCCTCAGTAATGTCGTCTAGTGCAATGATTGATGTTAGCATGAGATAGCCGACATAGATTAGGGCAGGTGCTGTTGCACAAGCTGGAATAGCAATAAAAATTGGTGCACATTGCTAAGATGAAAAGGAAGGCCACAGAAAGAGAAGTGTAGCCCGTACGACCACCCAGTACTTACCCCCGCTGAACTTTCTACGAAAGTAGTAACGGTAGAAACCCCGAGCATTGCACCAGCAGTAGTTGCAGCAGCGTCACTAAGAGGGCACGTCCAGCACGTGGTACCTTACCATCTTTATCTAGCATATTTGCTTTTAGAACAAAACCCCCAACTAAAGTACCAACGGTATCAAAGAAATCGACAAATAAGAAGGTGATTAAAATGACGATAAAGTCGGTTAAAAGTTCAGGTTTTTGGAAGATAGAAATCCATTTTTCATTGCAATAGGTGAAATAGATTCGTAGCGGAAGATACCATCAGGTAGGAAAATAGAAAAATTCGGCAGCTTTTTCAGGGGCGTAGAAAGCATATAGCCAAGCCAAAATGGTGCTGATAAACATACCGTATAAAATGGCCCTTTTACACCACGTTTTGTCTAGGGCAGCAATATTGCCAAACCCACAGACGGCAATTAAAATTGGTGAGATGTAATATGACCTAGAAGAAACGAGAGTTGGAGTCGTGTAACAATTAAGCCAATACCTTTTAAAAACCCGATAAAAAGCGAGTGAAAACACCGATACCACCAGTAACAGCGTGTTTCATATTCATTGGAATTGCATTAACAACAGCCTCACGAACTTTTAAATAAAAGTTAGTAAAATAAAAAAATAATACCTTCACAAAAGATAGCTGTTAAGGCCATTTCCCAAAGGGATATTTTTGTTTTCAAAACGACGAGTGAAAGGCAAAAAGGCGTTTAAGCCCATACCAGAAGCTAGGGCAAAGGTAAGTCTGCGATTAAGCCACATAACAGATACAACCGATAGCAGCCGGATAAAGCAAGTCGCAGTAACTAATGCGCTTTATCCATACCGGTTTCCCCTAAAATGTTAGGGTTAACGACGATGATGTAAGCCATCTGTAACAAAAGTCGTTAAACCTGCGAGCATTTCCGTTTGAAAATTGACATTTTTACGAGGCTAAAAGGGGAAATAATCTCGTAAGAAAAGATGAAGATTCGCTTTTGCATAAAGACCTCCTAAATTTGATTAAATTACTCTGTAAATATAGCACAAAAAGAAAGCGTTCGTCTATTTAAAAGCACATAAAATGAAGTTTTTAATAAATAATAAAAAATATTCCAATTTATCAGAAAATATAAGCGTCTATATGATAGAGATAATTGTCTAACGCTTATCACTTAGAAAGCATATATTGACTGATAACTTGCTAAAAATAATTTAACTTTTGAGTGATTGTAGACGATTTCATAAAAGTATTGTTATCTAGAAAAAAATTAAACTGGTCTAGAGTATAATCTGATACTTTAAGCTAGTCCTATTTTTCTTTTATGATGACTAAAAAGAGTGTAAATGAATGAACAATGTAAAAGAACTTTCAAGAATGGCCTTATTTGTATTGCTTTAGTTGCAGTAGCAACGATGATAATTAAGATTCCTATTCCTGCAACTAGGGAGTTATGTCAAGTAGGGGACTCAATGATTTTCTTTGTTGCGCTTGTTTTTGGCATATGGTGGGCTTTGTGGGGGTATCGGTTCAGCGTTAGCTGATTTTACTTAGCGAGTTATTTGCAATATGCACCGATTACTTTTTGTAGTCAAAGGTTTAGAAGGACTTATTGTTGCTTTAATTTTTGAAAAAGGCATATTTTCCCACCCCTTGCTTCTATTCTTGGTGGTATTTTTATGGTAGGGGCTATTTCTTCTTTGCAAAGCAACAGTGTTAGGCTATGGTATAGGTGCAGCTGGCTTCTATTCCTGCCAATTTGATACAAGCTGGTGTTTCAGTTGTGATTGGACCAGGTACTTTATTTTTGCTTACAGTGCGTATGTCTCTAAGTCAAAGTAAAGACTATTTAAAATGTGAATAAAGAAAAAGCATAAAGTCTAGACTTTATGCTTTCTTTTAATTTAGTCAATATGCTATAATCTAATACTATTATAAGAAAATAAAAAGGAGAACGGTATGCAACAAGTTGATGTAAAAATTTGTAATGTGGGCGATTAAATGTGCAGTTATTATCCTTGTTTTTAGCCTTGCTTTTACAGAGAATTTCATCATATTGATATAAAAGTACTAATTGGATTATTACATCAAACTAGTCAGATAGAAAATTCTTTTTTACTAGTGTTATGGGTTTAGGCGCCTTTTTGATGATAACGCTCTACGATTTTTGCTATGGTCAAATATATGAAATTAGATATTACAAATAAAAACAGTTTTAAAATTGCTTGGATTAGTGCGGCGTTTAATAATTTAATCAGTTTTGGTAGGTATTTCAGGCGAGTACAGTTCGTACAAAAGATGTATCAAGATGCTGGAATTGAAAAGACACTAGATTTATCTGTCAGTATTTGGGCTGCAACGACCTTGGGCCTATCTTTCTTAATGCTGATTTTTAAGCCCTACCTACTCAATTTTGAATATTTTAGTGTGATGATTTTATTAGGCCTTTACGTGCCACTTTTTCTTTTCGGACAATATTTACCCTTTGTTGCCAAATTACCGTTATTAAAGAATGCGTTTAGCATTAAAAGTCTACGTTTTCGCTTTGTGCTTTTAGGCGTTTCTAGTGTGGAATGGTTAGTGGCAAGTCTTTGCCTATCTCTTTGCGCATTTACAATCATGAAATTAGTTACCCTATTGCTATTTGCACCTACATCAGTAGCGATGTTAATCAGGATGCTCTCTTTTCTTCCAGGGGGCTTGGTTCGTTTGAGACTGATGTGTGTGCTGATTTTACGTCATTTTTGGTCATGATACGACAGGTTTGGCGGCGAGTATATTAATGTATCGTTTGCTCTATTATGTAATGCCGTGGCTTTTGGGTATGGTTGGTATGCTCTGGGGTATTGTGCGTCCCTAAATTATTTACCGAACAAAAAGCCAGTTTTAGTCAAGAATTAATTGCAAAGCCCTGTTTTACATCTGTCTTTTCATGAGTGGTTACTTCTTTTTATCCGCTGTTTTTCGAGTTATAGCAGCAAATTGCCACCGGCAGAAGACATTTTTACTCTGACGTGAGCTTTTTATCGCGAAAGTATTTTCTTCTTTATTGGTGTTTTTATGCTTGCCTTTTTCAAGGGGATTAAACACCGTCTGAAAAAGTGCGTGGTGAGGCAATGCTGTTTTTATTTGCCTTTGGTGCCTTTTTTCGCTGTTACCGAATTATTTTAGCTTGCAGGGTTTTTCGATTTATGTACTCTTTGTTGCCTTGCTTTATCTCTCAAAGGACTGTTTTTGATAGAGAAAACATCTCCTATCAACCCAAAAACTTCTTCTCGTGGTGTGGCATTTTACTCTTTGTGCCAATCTTAATGGCAATGGGTTCTTTTTATGTACTAAGAAATGGTATTTATCGAGGTTATCACTTTTTGAAGATATGGGGGCATTTTATGATGGCCTCATCGCAATTACGTCATTATTTATATTATCTTTTGCTGTGGCAACGAGGTTTATTTCATAGGATGGTTTACTTCAGACGTATTGCCGAAAAATCGATTACAAAAGAGAAAAAGACTTATTTTTAACTTGGCAGAAATTTTACTGAGTGGGTACGGCTTTTACGCATCTGGCGTATTTAGATGACAAACCACGTCTTTTTAATGATAAGCGAACAGTTGCTTTTTTTGTATCGGCCTCTAAATCGCACGTCTTAATTTTAGGGCGATCCAATAGGTAAGTATGAAGATTTTGAAGATGCAATCGATGAATTTGAAAGCTATGCGATGGATTTTAATATGGTGCTTACCTTTTTATGAAGTGGTGGCAAACATTTAGAACTTTATGCAACTGCCGGCTGTTCTTTTTATGAAAATAGGAGAAGAGAGCACTATGGATTTGGAGGAATTTACGCTAGTAGACAAACGTTATGCCTATTTTTAGAAATATCTTCAATCGCATGCAGGCAGGGATGTATGACTTTTAGTATTTTAGAGCCACCGTATACAAGCGCAAGCTGGATGAATTAAAAGAATTAAGTGATTTATGGTTGGATAGAAGAAAGAAAGAAATTTTTCTGTCGGTTATTTTTGATGAAGTGTATTTAAATGAATCAATGATAGCGACAGATGTATGTTGATGGTATCTTAGAAGGTTTTTGCGAGCCTAAGACCTTTTTTTATGATAAACAAACGCTTTCAATTGATTTGATGCGTATTCGACCAAACGGAGCCAATGCAGTTATGGATGCCGTCTTTTTGGGTATTATTTTGTGAGGCAAAAGAGCGTGGGTTTAAACGTATTTTTTCTTTGGGTATGGCGCCCTGTTGCCAATGTTGGCTTAAAATATTCGAAAGAAAAGAAAAATTATTAAAAGTATACCTTTGAGATTTGGCAATCAAATTTATGGTTTTAAAGGGCTTAGACGATACAAAAGAAAAATATCGACCAACTTGGGAGAAAATCGCTACATCGTTTTTCGTGGGAAGTCGTTTATTGTCGGTTTTGCTCTCGCTAGCAAAAGACAATTAATACACCTAAATAACAACGACCCTATCGATTTTTCGATAGGGTTCTAATCTATAAAAAGAGGGTGACAAAATGGTAGATACCAGTCGTGCAGATAGACTTGGTAAGGAGTCGATTTTAAGATTATTGTTGCAGTTTTCTATTCCAGCAATTGTAGGTATGGTGGTAAACGCCTTATATAATGTAGTTGACCGTATGGGTCAAGTATCCAATGATACGATTGCCTCAGTGTATGTTACGTTTCCAATCACTTTAATTTTACTCGAGGGTAGCAATGTTGCTCAGGAACGGGTGGTAATGCACTAATGTCGTTAAAACTCGGACAGGGTAAAAAGAAGATGCGGAAAAATTTTTATCGAGTATCTTAATGACCATTATCTCACTTATTTTAAGTGTAGGTGATGTTATTTTTCATAGGACCAATGCTATCTTTGTTTGGTGCCTCAGAAAGATTTAATGACTTATGCGACAAGCTATATGCGAGTGTTATTTTTGGCGCAATGTTTATGCAAAAGTCAGCTTTGCTTTGAATAATTTTATGCGTGGCGAAGGCAATCCAACAATGGCAATGATGACAATGTTAATCGATGTGCGATTAGTTAATATTATCTTGGATTATGTGTTTATTATCGTTTTAAATATATGGGTGTTGAAGGGGCAGCCTATGCGACGATCATCAGTCAAAGGTTGTTCTTTTTATTTGGGTAATATGGCATTTTTACAAGTAAAGCGTAGTAAGTCAGTACTTAAAATTAGAAAAAGATTGATGAAACCAGAACTGGCTCTCTTAAAAAGAATCGCTAGCCCTTGGTTTTTCCTTTCTTTGGTATGCAAATGGCGGCCTCTCTAGTGACTGTCTTGTTCAATAATGAGATTAGCTATTATGGGTGGCGATTTAGCGATTGCAACAATGGGGTAATTCAATCGATATCAACGGCATTTTTATTCCGATTTTTGTATCAATCAAGGCGCACAGCCGATTTTGGGCTACAACTATGGTGCGGGCTACTATGCTAGAGTGAAGGAAAGCGTTCCGAATTGCTCTATGGTGATGGGCACTGTCTACTTAGTCATTTTTGTATGTTGATGTATCTGTTTACGAGACAGCGTCATTAGCTATTTTTATTTCAATCCGGAAGAATATCAAAAGAAAATTTATCCGATATGGCAAAAAGAGCAATTTTCTTAAGCTTGTTGGTCAATTCCAATTGTGGCTTGTCCGTTTTAGGGTGGGTCATATTTTTCTTTCTGTGGGTAAAAAGCGCTCATATCTTCCATTCTTATCATGTCTCGTCAATTTTTTTGATTTTTAATTCCGTCGTACTTGTTATGGCGTATTTCTTCGGTTTAAAAAGGTATTTGGCTATCCTATCCTATCAGTGATGTCATTACCTTCTTATTAACGCTATTTTATTTAATTAGAGAATTTAGGGGAGCTAAATTTAAAAATCTCGCTAGAAAAATAAGAAAGAATAGTATTAAAATAGTCTTATGTGTCAAAAGTTGGTTTCTTTGGTATGCTATAGGTAATAAATAAAAAGGAGCGAGTTTTATGACAGTTTATCAAGAAAAAAGGTCAGTTTAAAGCATTTGACAAAGTTAACATCGTTAGAATGGTACACGAGAAGGGTGCAACCATTGCCAAACATTCACATCCTAATGAAAATATCATTTTCACTTGTACAGCAGGTCAAGTTGAGAAATGACCATTGGCGGTACGCTTTTATACCGTTAATCAAGGCGATAGCCTATCTTTTTGATGGCGATACTACAATTGAAGGTATTTTCACACAAGATGGTCAAGTAGTCGTCGTTTTAATAGAAAAATAAAAAATTAAATAAAAAGTCGTAGCCCAGCTACAGCTCTTTATTCTGCTATACTCCATTGTTGGGGTGATAAAGGTTTGAAAAAGTGGTTGATATCAATTTTAGTGTTGACAAGTTTATTCCTACAAAAATACTTTTGGCTGGAGAATTAGACTTGCCTTAAATGCAACAAAAATCATTTTTGAACAAATGGGTATTTATTTGGAAAAAGAAGATTCAATTTTTAACAGAAGAAAAATGGTGTGAATGGTTAAAGCACTATGATAAGGTCAGGGTAAAACATATCCATTTACCGAGATAAAGGGAGAACCTTTAACTACCAAAAAGCACCAGCCTTTTCAAAATAAAAGTAATAGAAGTGCCTCCGTTTTTAAAGGAAAAACTATCTTAATGAGAAGGAGAAGGGCTTTATTTATTAAGACAGAATAGATTTAAGTTTTGGCTATCCAGATGTGGTGGTCTATGGCTCAGAACTTGAATCTGTTTCAGCAGCACTTAGCGCAGCTAAAGAAGGTATGGAAGTCTGTTTTGCTCTATGAAAAAGATGATATCAGCGGACTTTCTATTGATGGAAGCTTAAATTATATTGATTTGCCACAAAGTGATGGTGTTTGGCTTTTACAAGGCTTTTGCAAAAACGTTTCAAGAAACACTGGTAGTGGCTATGATTTCAAAAAAGCAAGACATTTTTAAAAAGCCGAGTTACAAAAAGCAGAATGTTGTAATGTGTGCAGCAAATCAGGACTAAGTAGTGACAAAATGAGAATGGTGTCATTACTAGGGGCTTTTCTGCTAAGCGAAAAATTATTACCCCAAAATAGTAATCGATGCCTCTGAAAAATGGCGATTTAATGGCGAAAAAGTGGCGCAAAAATACACTGAGGGGCTTTATCAAATGGAAAAAATCTATCCAGCCGCTAGTTTGCTCTATGTTTTAGATGGTGTGACTATCAAAAAGTAGCCAGTTTTCTCTTAAATCAGAGTCTGACGAAAAAAGACGGCAGTGATGGTGTAATGAATAGAACAGCTTAGGGGCTATAAAAATGAGATAGCCGCCTATAAAGTAAAAAGATAGGCTAATGTGGTGCGTTCCTTGAATATCGCCTATATCAAGGGAAAAAATCAAGTCGTTATCAATCATTTTATTTAATGTTCGCATAGACCCTTTAGATACAGCAAGTAAAAAGCATGTTAAAGACAGTCAGAAAAGAAACCGCGTCACTCATTTCGTACTTGAAAAAGCATTTGATCGGCTTTGAAAAAGCAAAATTGGCCTATTTTGCAAAAGAGCTATATTTACGAGATAGCAGACATTTTATCGGTAAGTATCGCCTCTTCTTTTAGAAGATGTAGTCAACAGAACGCCTTTTTCTGATAAGGTAATTACTGATGCGATATCCGATTGACGTCCACGCAACGAAAAGAAGAGAAAATATTATTTTATATCTGACCTCAAAGTTATGAAATACCATATAGGGTAATGATTGATGAAACGCACAAAATTTGCTAGTGACAAGTAAATGTGCATCTTATGACTTTAGCGGCTGCAAGCACGAGGATTGTTGCATGACAGGCACAATGATGAGTGAAGTTTGAGGTTTGGCGGCATGAGCCTGTTGATAAAGAGAAAGGTAAGTATGTCGAAGAGATAGACATTAAAAGCTTTGCAAGATAAGTTAAAGAGAGAGGTTTAGAAAAATCATCAGTTATCTTAAAAAATAGTTGAAAAAGTGAGCTTGCTCTTATGGAAAACGATAACTTAACGCATGAAGAAATTTCTAAGGGACTTATCCGTTGAAACGTCTTCTACTAGATCAGAGAAATAAGTTAGAAAACTGAAAAAGTAAAAGTAGTTTTGTGTAAAACAATCTCGATGGGATAAATTAAGACAAAAAGAGCCAGGTATTTTCATCGATAAGCATGTTCGTTACTATTAAACATAAGCACTGACCGAGAAAAAGGTTTAGTGCTTATTTTTATATATTTTACAAAAGTGCACCAAAATTTTGCAGTGAGATAAAAATTTTTAAAATGTACTTGACAGAGTGAATTGTACTATGTATATTAAGTGTAATAGTTGTAATAGTACAGAAGATTTGGAGGGCGAAATCTTGTGATTAAAGTGAGTTATAAAAAGTCAAGTGGCTATTTATGAACAAATTAAGACGAGTATTATTGATCTGATTTTAAAAGATGTTTTAGACGAACAACTACCTGGCGATGCGATTTTATGCAAGTGAGTTGCTTATCAATCAAAAATACCATTCAAAAAGCGTATACCGAATTGGAACGTAGAAGGCATCACCTATACAGGTTCGGAGGCAAAGGTAGTTTTTGTGAATTTAAGTAAAGAAGAATTGTTGGCAGAAATGTGAGCCAGAATTATTCCATTCTTTTGAGAAAAAGCGACAGACATGTATTGAAAGCCGGTATCAGCATAGAAAGAATAATGGCATATCTTCTAGAATATCAAAAAGCAAGAGAAAGGGAGAATCGTTAGATGATCAAAGTTAGTGAACGTATCGAAGTCGTTTAATAAACTTGTTGCACTAGTGATGTAACCTGTGACATTCAAAGTGGCTCTCATTGTTGGGATTATTGGTTCTAATGGTTCCGGAAAATCCACTTTACTCCGCTTAATATCTGGTATTTATCGACCTGATAAAAGGGGAAATCACCTACAAGATGAAAAATGTACGAAAAATGTTTTGGCAAAAAGTCACATTTTTACATTTCAGATGAACAATTTCAGTTTAATGGTGCCACAATGCTTGATATGGCAAAATTTACGCAGTCAAAATGTATGCAACCTTTGATTGGACCTTTTTAAAGAAGTTGCGGCACAATTTAACTTAGATTTAAAGCGTAAGTTAAATACGTTTTCAAAGGTAGTGCAACGTCAAGCGCATATCATTCTAGCACTTGCAACCCATCCCGATTATTTGTATTGCGATGAGACATTTGACGGTTTAGATCCTGTTGTGCGTCAAAGCGTTAAAGGTAATTTTACAAGACTTTGTCAAAGAAAAAGAATGACAGTGATTTTTGGCGTCACATAATTTGAGAGAATTAGAAGATTTATGCGACAATATCCTTATTACATCAGTCAAAAATCGTTCTAAATAAAAATTAGATGACATTCAAAGTAAGTGTTTTAAGGTGCAGTGCGCGTTTGATAGCGAAGTAGCAGATGAGATTCTTCCAGAAATCAATCCACTTTTACATTGAACATTTTGGTCGTATGGCGTTTTTAACAGTTAAGAGGGATAGGGAAGAAGTCAGTCAAAAAGATGGCAAATTTAGCGCCACTTTATTATGAGATTGTACCACTTTCTTTAGAAGAAATTTTTATCGTGGAAATGGAGGTGTTAGAGCTATGATGTCAAATCGCTCATCCTTTAATTTAGGGAGATATTTGTGGTATCAAATGAAACGCTATAGTTATTTGTTACTTATCTTTAGTATTATAGCGTTGTTATGTGGACCTTTAATGACCTATCCAGAATTAGATCTAGCTTTTTATTAATGCAACAAACTTAACACCGGAATACATTAAAGGAACGATTTATGTAACAATGGCCTATTCTGGTGCGTTTACCACGTATTTCTTTGCTGGTTTATTGGGCATTGTTTTTGCACTCATCTTTTCCCACTTCCTGCAAAGCAAAAACAGAGCAATTTTTCCACTTTCTACCAGTTATGCGTAGCACGCTACTATGTAGTCAATTTTTACTCGGATTTGTGTTGTTACGCTCAATTAACGTGCTAACGCTAGTAGTTACTATCAGGGGTTTTAGTATCTCTAGGGTGGTTTATCAAGTGTACCTTGGCTCACTATGGCAATTCATCCAGGTCAATCGAAAATTTTCTTCCTTTGACTAGCTTTGCCCAAGTAGTGCTGGCAGGTCAATGAGTAGGCAACACCCTATCTGCCGTCAGTTTATGATTGGCGTACTTCTGAGATGAGGTGTCAGTACGTTAGGCTTTATGATTTACGGTTATATGCAGACTTTTTCAAAACCTTCCTAGAAAGTACCTTTTATAGATAATGTAATGAGTTTTTCGTTAATTACGGCTCACATTAAATATTTCAGCAGTAATTATCAACATTTTTCTTATATTGATGGCGTAAAGTTATCGAGTACTATCCGTATTTTGGTTTAAAATTTATGCTTTCAATGCTAGTTGTTATTATGTGTCAGCATGTGGTCTTGAGTTTAGTTTGTTATAAAAGTGCGTTTTTGTAGAGCGTACCTCTAAACGCTTGCATTTAAACACTTAAAATTACCACTTAAACTCTATTTGGGAATGATTAGTGGTGCAGTTTTTGGTTTGCTACTTTATCTGATTTCAGAACGTTCACTCGTATTTTTTAGGTGTCAGCATCGTTTTTTTGGTGCGATTATTCTACACTTATTCTATGAAATGGCAGTTAATCGAGATGTTCGTTCAATTTTAAAACCCGTACATTGGTTAACCACAGTCTTAGTAATTGTACTAACAGCAGTGTTTGCAATGATATTTACAAGCGATACTTTCGGCTATGATACGACCTACCAAAACAGTCTTCAGTTACTGGTATCAGTATCAATTCTGATGAAAGAGGTCAAGAGGAACGCTATCAAAAACGACAAAAAATTAGTTCTTTCTGATCCAAAAATCCATTGAAGCTGCTTTTAAAAATTGGCGGAAAAAGGCATTCTAAATAAAGATGTTTTAAATTTTGGTAGCGATGTGATTCCTTATTCTGATGTTGAAATGCAAAGAGATATCACAACAGAAACACAACACAGAGGAAGAACGTGCGTGGTTTAACGTAACGTATTATCTTGCTGAAGGTGGTACAGCGAGCAGACGATATAGGATACCAAGAAAGATTTCTTAAAAGCTGTTTAGCACAATCTATGATAGCAAAGAATATCGTAATTTAATCGTGGAAGAGCATAAAGCCAACCTTGATCTTTTAAAAGAAATTACTGTTCTTGATCAGTATTTTGATAAAGAAACCTGAGACATCGTGGTAAAAAGGTCGTAAGCTAGATGGGTATTCGAATTCAAAAAGCCTTGCTTTCAGACTTAGCAAATCGCAAATTGAGTATTTACAATGAAGATGTTATTGCTCAAGTCAACTTGACTTATGAAGATGGTGTATCAACGCTCAACGTTTTTAAAAATGATAAAGCCTTACTTGCTTTCTTTAAAAAGCTGAAGGGATGAAACTATTAGAACCGAATACATCATTTTATTTTTAGTAAATTACCAGATTTTTCTTGGGTGATAATAGAGTCATATGATGGCAGTGGAAATATGAAACAAGAAACGTATCACGACAAAAATCAGATAGCTAATCTAATTAAGAATACAACGATTTCAGGCAATGCTAATTATGAAGGCAATTATCATTACAGCGTTTATGGTGAACTTCCCTAATGGGGAAAGAAGTTTGGTACGTTATTTTAAAACGGGACAAGCGCCTAAAAGAAAACGCATAGTTACGGAGGTTGTTATAATGAGATGTCCAATTTGTGGTAAAAACACATTTACGTGAAATTAGTCAAGACGATATTTCTGTGCAGAATGTTGTCACGAAGTTGCTTTTTTTCTAGATGGTGGCGTACTATCCTGATGAAGAGGGCGGTCTTCGTTTGGTAGGTACAGTTAGAAAAAAAGCTTCAGAATTTTATCACAGTCCATTTTAAAGAACTTCATAAAAAATAGCCTAGCTTTTGCTAGGGCTATTTTTTATAAATAGGTTTTATAATAGGTGGACTTTAGTACATTGAAAAAGACAAATGGTAGAGTTGGTACAAATTCTTGGCTATGGAGGTGCCTTTATGCATAAAAATCTTTTATTCCAGGACCAACAGAAGTTAGTCCTGAAGTCTTAATGGAAATGACAAGACCGTTAATTGGTCATCGTGCAATAGATTGCTCCGAACTACAAAAAGTATCAGTGAAAAAGCAAAACAGCTTTTTATACAGAAAAATACAATTGTTTTGTCTACTTCATCAGGAGTGGGCTAATGGAGGCAAGCATTCGCTCTTGTACGGCGAAAAAGCACTTTGCACGGCAATTGGTAGTTTTGGCAAAAGATGGTATCAAATGGCTGTAACGAACAATGTAAATGCGGATTTGATAGAGGCACCTTTAGGGCGAGCCCATCGATGTGGAAAAATAAAGGCACACTTAGACACTGGTGAATATAGATTTATTGACAGTGACGCATAGTGAAACCCTCTATGGGGGTTGCAAACAACCCAGAAGAAATTTTTCACTTAATGAAAATTATCCAGATGTTGTTTGGTGTGAGATGCCGTTAGTTCTCTTGCTGGAATAAAGATAGAGATGGATAGACTAGGAATAGATATCTTATTGACTTCTAGTCACAAAGCGATTGCCCTCCCACCAGGTATGGCAATTTGTGCAGTAAGTAAAAGCGTATGAACGTACGTTTTTCAGTTGCACATAGGGGTTTGTATTTTGATTTACAAGACTTGTATAAGCGTGGGTAGATTATCAGTATCCATCTACACCAAACGTATCAATGATGTATGCGCTCGATTACCAACTTTCTCGAATCTTGGAAGAGGGCTTAGATAACCGCTTCAAACGTCATCAAGAGATGGCAAATGATGTCAGAACTTGGGCGAAGAAGTACTTTGATCTCTTTCCAAGAGAAGATAAATGCGGTAGATACCCTAACGGTAATTAAAAAATACAAGGGAATTTCTGTTAGCGACTTAAATCAAAAATTGGGAGAACGTGGGTATATTCTTTCAAATGGTTACGGTGACCTAAAAGAAAAACGTTTCATGTGCACTATATGGGTGAATTGACGCTAGCTGGATGTTAGTCAATTACTAAAAAGAAATAGAAGATATTTTTGGGCTTAGGGAGAGTAGATAAGATGAAAATTTTAATCACAGACGGGTTAGATAAAGAAGCAATAAAAAGAATTAAAGACGTTTGCTGAAGTCGATGAAGCGTTTTATGAAACGGATAAATTGGGTGAGGCTTTAAGAGACTGCGACGCCTTGATCGTACGTTCGGCAACAGAAGTACGAAAAGAAGTTATCGATAAGGCGCCAAGTTATGGTAGATTAAAGTTAGTTATCCGTCAGGGGTCGGTATTGATAATATTGACTTTCTATGCGAAAGAGAAAAAGGGCTTTCCGTTAGAAATACGCCAAGTGCCAATTCTAATGCAATGGCAGAACTTACTCTAGCACAACTGTTTGCAGTGAGTCGATTTATCGGCAGTGCTAATGTGACAATGCGACAAGGCGAGTGGAACAAAAAGCCTATCGTGGTGTCGAGCTAATGGGTAAAAAAGATTGACTTGATTGGCTTTTGGACATACGGCAAGACTTTTAGCCGATAAATGTTATGCGCTAGGTATGCAGGTGTACTATTTTGACATTGTTGGACAAGCGAAAGATAGTCCTTATACCTTTGTACCGTCCATAGATGAATTGATTAGAGTAGTGGATTATATTACCTTGTACACACTAAAAACAAAAGATGGCAAGCCTCTTTAGGGTGAGAAAGAAATTGAGTCAATGAAAGATGGCGTTCGCATTGTTAACTGCGCCAGAGGCGGTTTAGTTGATGAAGAAGCCTTATTAAAAGCCCTAGATACGGGTAAGGTTGCGGCAGCCGGTTTAGATGTTTTCTTAGGGGAACCAACACCAAATAAAGCACTATTAAATCATTTAAATGTTTCCGTCACCCCACGACATTGGCGCTCAAACAGAAGAGCCCAAAAGCGTGTAGGCGATGAAGTCGTTAGCGTCATTAGAGAAAGAACTTTAAAATAAAAGGAGCTTAGCTCCTTTTTATTTTGTTCATCCGGCTTTTTATCTTGTGCTTGATAAAAACAAAGTGTATAATTTGTGGTAATCTTGATTTTTGAAAGGAGTCTTATTAGTGCAAAGATTTAACCGTGCAAGTTTTAAACAAAATGCCAAAGATAAGTTAAGAGGGCATTGGTTAGTCGCTTGTGCTGTGCACTTTTTACTGATGGTTTTTGCGGATTGAGTGAAGGTGTTCATTTTAAATATACTGAAATTATCCGAAATAATGTACCCGTTAATGCAAACGCGATTTCTAATGGGCAATTCCAGTTGCACTGAAGGTACTGAAACGCTTTGCGATGATTCTAAACATTCTTGCTATCGTGGTACCTCATTTTTCTCTGTGTATTAACTTTTGCTTCAACGAAATGGTCACTAGATTTAGCAAAAGGACAAGATAATGTGGATATTGGCGATTTTCTAGGACATTTTTCGTTATATCTTTAAAAGCAATAGGTGCCGCTATCTGGAGTTGGATTTTGGTTGACCCTTTGGAGCCTGTTATTCTTTATTCCGGCACATAGCCGTTGTTTTTGGCTCTGCAGGTATCCTAGGGACCTTAGGTCAAGACTTGTACATTCTCTAGGTATAATTTGTATCGGTATTGGTATCGTTCTTTACATTCTCGAGAGTTATCGTACCATCATCAAATCTATTTCATACGGTCAAAATGTATTATGTACTTTCTGGAAGACAATATCGGTGATTATGCGTAGTTTGCGTCTTTCTATTACGCGTGAATATTTAGGCGATTTATTTGTGCTACAATTGAGCTTTTATTCCTTGGTATTTGCTCTGGTTACTTTCGACAGCTGCTTTATACGTTACACCGTACATTCTAGTGACTAATGCAAACGCTACCTCTATTTACGCGACAATGCAGTTTGAGAATGGGTATTTTAGATCCAACAGGTTTGGCTTAAAACGTATTGAAGTGCAAGAAGAAGTCGTGAGAGCTGACTGATTCTGTGATAGAAAATGTTGCAGTAGCTGAGGAAACACAATGTAGAGTGGTAGAACCTGGCGTGATAGCAACAGAAGAAAAACGAGACGGAGATAATAAAGACAATGAGTAATTATATTCCGTCCAAGATAAAATGATACCACCTAAAAAGAGGAAAAATGGCTTTCTTTCCTCGTGATGGGTGGTAGCCTTCTTTCTTTTTCGTCGTGTTATTTCTAATCAGTTCCTTTTTAGAGTAAGCTAAACACCCGATTCAGAATATAGTAGTGGTAGTGAAAATGTCAAAGTGATTCACATCGATGGTACGATAGGTAGTAAGTCGAGGCAAATTACAATCAAAAATGGATTGAAGATGAATTGCGTGCAAAATTTGATAAAGATAACAGCGATTGTATTAAAAGTTAATTCGTCAGTGGCAGTGCGTATAGTTCTGACGAAACCTATATGGCGCTTTTAGATTATAAGAAGATGACGAAACGTCCAATTTATGCTTATGCGGAAGAATTAATGGCCTCAGGCGGTTATTATATTGCTCAAAGCAAGTGATGAAAATTTATGCCAATCGCAATAGCTTAGTAGGTTCTATCAGTGTTATCGGTTTTTCAATCAGTTGATGCTAAAGAATTGCTAAATAAGCTAGGCGTCAAAAATTACAACTGTGCATAGTGGTCGAGATAAGATTATGGGTAGCTTGTCTCACAGGCGCAACGAAAGAACAGCTTGATTTAATGCAGGAAATGACAGATGAGGGTGTATAGTCAATTTGTAGGTATCGTTGCTAAGGGACGTAACTTATCTTTTGATAAAGCTAAAAGCACTGGCAACTGGACGTGTTTATACGGCAAAACAGGCCTTAAAATAATGGGCTAATCGATGGTATTTCTCGCTATGATGAATTTTTCAACTTATTTAAAAGAGATCTAGCAAACTATAATAGATGAACGTTATGAAAAGTGACAGATTCTTCTATGTGGCGTTATTTAAAATCGAATATTGGCAAAAAGTGAACTCAGTGCGAGCTTAGAGGCCCTAGAAACACTAGAAGTCAAAAGTCCGATGCTTTTATACAAACTATAATAAAAAGGTCGTCCGTAAAGGACGACCTTTTTATTACTCTTCTTTCAATGATCACGAATTTCAGTCAGTAAACTTTCTGTAGTTACTGCCTCTTCTGTGACTTCTTCTGTTTTTCAGTGTGTTTGGTGAATTTCTCTTTTTGCTTTGATTGATCGTTCGACTAACGATGAAAATACAAAAAGCAATGATGAGAAAATTCAAGATGGTATCAATAAATAAACCGTAATTTAATACATTTTCAGGTCGAATCACAGCGCCACTAGCATCTAGTTCTGCAGGCGATAAGACAATTTTTAAATTGGAGAAATTAATACCACCAGTTAATAAACCGAGTAAAGGCATAATGATATCGCTAACGAGAGGTAACGATTTTGCCAAAAGGCGCCACCGATAATTACCCCATTGCTATATCAATTACATTGCCTTTCATGCAAAGTCTTTAAATTCTTTCCACATAAAAAGTACCACAAATCTTAGAAGAAAAGGAAGGTATTTAAGATAAATAATGGAATAAGGAAGACGAGTGACCAACCAATATAACCAAAAGAAAGAAGGCATTTTGACACCGTTTTCTTCAGCGATAGATTTTACCATAAAGTTTGGTGCGTTACCGATATAGGTATTTGCACCCATAAATACAGCCCTGCAAGATTGCCATTAATAAGTGTGGATCTACGGTACCCTGGACCGGTGACAACGCCTCTGGTTGCACCAAGAGAGCCGGCAGTAGTTAAAAATACAAGATAAGTTGGCGCTTGTCTCAGGAATGAAAGATAGGGCACCCGTTGTCCAGAAAAATTGATGTGCAGAAGATAGCCCTAGTTCAGAACCTTTAGCCGCTAAGATTGCCATAGCTGGAATCATAGTGAGGAAGATACCGATGAAGAGTTTTGCCACTTCTTGAATAGGACCCCAGTTGAAACGATTGTATTCACGAGATAGAAGTGGTTGCCATTGATAAGAAAGCTGCTAGTAAAATGATAGCTGTACGAACAGAGATCCAGATAAGACCATACAATGGTGTGACCGTGATGAGTAAAGATATTAATACCGTACAAGTTACCGCTAGCGTCAGCAAAAATGGATGTATTTGCAAAAACGCCAGATAGGATAACGGCACCAACAATCATTAAAATGAAGAATAAGGTTATGTGCACCTTCAATACGGAGCTTACCATCACTATCATCACTGGCACTGTACCCCCAACTTCAGCCAAAATCTTTTTGTACATCATAGTATCGATGATGAAATAAATGACGAGAAGAATAATAGGTTTAAGACAAATGGTGAAAATGAGATGTTCGAGTGTCAAAAGAATGGCACGCCACGTAAGAAACCTAAGAATAAAGGTGGATCGCCAACAGGTGTTGAGCACCACCGATATTACAAACTAAGGAAAATGAAGAAAAACAACACTGTGTTTGTCGTTTTCATAAGCGTTGACTGAAGTAATGGACGAATAAGTAGCATAGCGGCTCCGGTAGTACTAATCCAACTTGCAAAGTGGGTACCAATTAAAAAGGAAACCAAGATTGACCTTAGGTGTACCAACAAGAGAGCCACGTAATACAATACTACCAGCAACGGCAAATAAGCCGAGAAGTAAGACTATAAAGGAATATAGTCTAAAATAACTTGATGAAGCAGTTGATGGGTTTGCTTCTTCGTAACCAAAGCCAATAAAAGAAAGGAACAAAAAGAGTAGCCCAAAAATACTAACTTTACCAAGATTATGTTCCCACCAATGACCATCTAACAATAGGGGCAAATTGCGATGAAAGTAGCATGCCGACAAAAGATGATACTCCAAATGAGGCAATTTTGCCCTAGAGCTCTCCGTCACCATTAGCAAGAGCAGGAAGCGCAACTGCTAATGAAAGAAGAAGAGTAGCTGACAATACTGTAAAGCACTTTCTTTAATTTTTTTGATTCATTAAAAACGTCCTTTCATTAAAAAATTTTGACTTTAGAGTCATTACAGCAATTATAAAGCAATCAAGAGTATGTTCAATTTATTTGAAAGATAATAGAAGATAATGGAACAAAAATAGTAAAAATACAAGTATTTAAAAGAAAAATGCTATAAAATCGCTCAATAGAGCATAATGGGTAAAATATTGCAAGTTTTAACTGAAAAATAAAATAGTATTGCAATATTTTATTGCACATAAAAACTTGCACAATTATAAATAAGGTTAATATGATAGTATATGAGTTGACGCTACTAAAGAGCGGAGATAAAACTTATAAAAATGCGATTTTCGCATAAAAATTTTAGCCATTTCAAAGGAGGAAATGCTTATGAGTAATTCTAACCAGAAGTCAGTATGCAACGTAACCTGCGTGCTATTGATTTATGGAGTTTAGCACTAGGTGCGATGATTGGATGGGGTGTCTTGATTTTACCTGAGAATATGTTCTTAAAAAGAATCTGGTCCATTAGGGAACTTTCTTAGGTATGATGATAGGGGCTGCAATGACAATCATTATCAGCTTGAGTTTTTACCTATCTTATTCAAAAATTCCCTGTTTCTGGGGGTGCATTTGTTTATGCCGACGCAGCTTTTGGTAAGTTGCATGCATTTATTTGTGGATGGTTTTAGTACTAACTTATTGGTGCCTCATTCCACTTAATGGTACTGCAGTTGGTCTTGTTGCAAGATACATCTTCCCTGGTGTACTTTCACACGAAGGCACAGTACTATAATGTTGCAGGTTGGGATGTTTATGCAGGTGAACTTATTGTAGCTATTTTATCTATCGTTATTTTAGCTTGGGTAAACGTTCGTGGCGTGAAAAGCTTTTACTGGTGCTGTTCAAACAGCAGTTGCAATGGGACTTGTTGGTGCAATTTTACTCTTAGTAGTAGGTGTTATATGGAAACAACCTGATTTTTCAAACTTAGCACCTGGTTTTAGCCCTGAAAATACACCACTTCACGGTATTTTTGCAGTTGCAGCTATTGCACCTTGGGCATTCATCGGTTTGACTCTATTCCACAGGCTGCTGGGGAATATCGTTTTTCTCAAAAGAAAACTATCATTATTATGACTTCAGCTACTTTATTGCTGGTTTAATGTATGTTATCGTTAATACCGTTACAGCAGTAGTTATGCCTTTGGGAACAACTTATTTTTGAAGGCGATTCAAACTGTGCCAACAGGTACAGCAGTTGAAATGCTTTTAGGTAAAATTGGTCTTATCCTTTAGCGATTGCAATGATTTCGTGCGGTTGTTTCAGGTTTAAATGCATTCTTCTTATCAGCAAGCCGTGTTATGTACACAATGGCAAAAGCAGATGCACTTCCTGAATACTTTGGTAAATTAGATCCAGTAACAGCTATTCCTAAAAATGGTATCATTTTTCCTTTGTTCATTAGCAGTTATCGCACCATTCTTTGGTCGTGAAGTATTAAACTGGATCGTTGACACGACTTCAGTTGGTGCTTCTCTAGGTTTCTTATACACTTGTGCGTCTGCAACCGTATTTGCAAAACGTCACGGTGACGGTGCTTATGTTGTTATTGGTATTTTAGGTAGCCTTTTCTCACTTTTTATTCTTAGGCTTACTTTTTAATTCCTAGCGTTTTCAGGTTTCTTAAGATTTTCAAGCACGTGTGGCATTAAGCGTTCGGTAGCTCTCGGTGCAATTTTTCTACCTTGCTATTCGTAAAAATACCTTGCAAGTGACAAATTAGGGTAAAAATGGTTGACGAAGCCCTTTCAGAAGTGCAGAATAACATTGACATAAGTGTCTTCTTTTAGCTAAGAGATATTTATAATACATTTAATTCACATTTTTAAAAAGAGAAAGGAAGTTTTTAACATGAGTTTTGAACTACCAAAAATTTACTCGCGAAGAAGTTTTTAGAATTGAGACCACAAGCTACAATGTACACTCTTGGTCAGCGTCAAGCATCTTTCTAACGAACATCATTCCAGTAGAAAAATCTGAAGGTATTTATTTCTGGGATTACAATGGTAAGAGATATGCAGATATGTCTTCTCAGCTCGTTAATATGAACCTTGGTCATCACAATCAACAAATTATCGATGCAATTAAAGAACAAGCTGAAAAACCTTGCTTTTATCGCTCCTGGTCAAGCAGTTGGCACTCGTGCAGCTCTAGCTAAAAATCGTTGAATGGGCGCTGGAAGGTATGTCAAGAGTATTCTTTACAAACGCTGGTGCGGATGCAAATGAAAATGCTGTAAAAATGGCACGTATCGTTAGTGGTCGTACAAAAGTATTCTCTATGTACAGAAGTTGCCACGGTGCAACCATTGCTGCTGGTAACCTTTCAGGTGACCCACGCCGTTTTGCTTCTGAAATTGGTGGGGCAGCAGGTTTTGTTAAATTTGAAGGTCCTTTCCAATATCAGTGAATACTTTGATTTCAAATCTGATGAAGAAATCACAAAATACTATCTCTACAAGTTAGAAAAACAACTTATTGCTGAAGGTGCAACTAACGTAGCAGCTATTCATCTTGAAACTGTTGTTGATGCAAACGGGAGGGTTATTATTCCTCCAGATGGTTACCTACAAGGTATTCGTGATCTTTGCGATAAATACGGCATCTTTATGATTTGTGACGAAGTTATGTGTGTTTTGGTCGTACAGGTGAAAAAAATTCGCTGTTGACAACTGGAACGTTGCACCAGATATGCTTACTTTCGCTAAAAAGGTGTTAACTCTGGTTATGTTCAACTTGGTGGCGTTATCATGAATGAAAAGTAGCTAGCTACTTTGATGATCACGATTCTTCAATGCGGTTTAACTTACCAAGGTCATCCATTAGCTTGTGCAGCAGGTCTTGCAAACTTAGCTATATGGAAGAACACAACGTTTTGTGATAACGTTAAAAAGTAGGTAAAGTTTTTAGGTGAAGAATTAGAAAAATTAAAAGAAAAACACGCTTGTGTTGGTGATGTTCGTTACATCGGTCTTTTCTCTGCTCTTGACCTGGTTTATGATAAATCAACTAAAGCACCTATCGCTGAATATGCAGTTGACACCACAGGTAACCAAAAAGAAAGTTCTTGCAAAAATGTAAAGAACTAGGTTTTTATACCTATGGTCGTGACAACGTTATCCAAGTTTCCTCCACTTATCATCACAGAAGAAGAACTTCGTGAACAAATGAAAGTTCTTGATGAAGTGCTTACTCGGCAGATGAACAATTCTGCAAATAAAGGTTTTAAAAGCCACTAGCTTAGCTAGTGGCTTTTTATTAAAAAAAGTTAGCTTGCTGTTTTTAAATTTAGGTTAATTGAATGAGTGTAAACGTTGTTTTTATTTTTATTAAGTTATTCTCTATCTCTAACAAAAATTTGTTATAATGAAACAAATGGGGTGAAAAATGAAAATAGAGCAATTGAGATTTTTAATTTCCGTTGTAAAATATGGTTCGATTAACCAGTGCAGTAAAAAAAGAATTTGTAACACAGCAAAAGTTTGAATAAGTCACTAACCGCCTTAGAGGCAGAACTTGGTGTGACGTTATTACATCGGACGAAGATGGGTACAAAACTTACAGAAAAAGGTGAAATTGTTTTTCGCGAAGCACAATCTATTGATGAGTCAATGTGACAAGATGTTAGAAAAAGTTAAATGAAGAAACAAATATTAAAGAAATAATGGACGGTAAATTAAATATTCATATTGCTTCTATGTTAGATGTTGCAATTATGCCCCTAGTTTTATATGGAATTTATTCAAACTTATCCGAACGTTCAAATTTATTCGGCAGAACGTACTGAAAAAGATATTCTGACAGCAGTATTGAAACACCCCGGAGATTTAGGGTTAATTCTCTCAACAGGATCTTTAAAATGAATTGGCAAAAATCCAGAACTAGAACTCTACTCACTGAAAAATATCCGATTTTAATGGCAATGTCGCCAAAACATCCCCTAGCTCAACATAATAATCTATCTTCTCAAACGATAATGGAATACCCCCTAGTTATCTATGAGGCGGGTGGTGAAAGCAAACACCCTCTCTCTCATCTAGTTGATATGAAAGTTGCCTTAGCTAGCCGCAATGAGAGAATGTGTGAATATCTTCTAAATGAAGAAGAGGCGATTATGTGTTCTTTTGCACCCTTTGTTGAACGTAATATTTTCAAAGATTTTGTTCATATTCCCTTAGTCATAAAAAGTGCCTACTATGAGCTTTTTATGGTCATTCATAAAAATGCATCGAAACATCAACGCCTATTGGCAAATAAGTTTAGTCAAATTTTTAGAGAATACATTTAAAAAGCACCCGTCAAGGGTGCTTTTAATTTTTCGATATCGGTTTTTCTAGAACCATTGCCAAAACTTCAAAAACATAGCTTTCTGGTTCAATTTCAATCATTGGTTTTTCGTAATTTTTCTAAACCCTAAGATGGTACCATCATAGGCGTCAATAAACACTGTTTTTATTTTTAGTGATAATATAGGCGTAGCGAAGCTGTATTTTTATCCGTACCTTCTTTATAGGGAGTGAGTTTTTCGGGATTGACCACTAAAAAGTTGTTTGCTGTCATAGGTTTTTAAAAAGGGTGCAATTAGTTTAGTGAGTTTTTTTCTTCTGATAAAAAGTTTTTCTCGTCTAGGGGTAAATGTTTTTGGTAAAAATTCTAAAAGAAAGAAGCTTTAAGCTACTTTCGGAAATTCTGAATTCGTAACTATCGAAAGGATCTCTACCAGATGGTAGTTTCTTTTCGTATCTGGCAAAATAGGTATCGCCTAGTTGATAAGACTGCACTTTCAATATAGTTAGCGGGCAATTCATCAACGACTGCTTGTTCGATTAGATGAAGATTGGATTTATTTGCATAAGTTGGAAAGGGTAATAATAGACATAAGATAATGATAAGTATAGAGCGTTTCATAATATCTCCTTAATTTTCATCTTTCATCAATTCACTGAATACGCGAATGTTTACCTTGTCTAAGGCTTCTGTTAATAAGCCTTTTACCTTCTATTATGGTATGGTTAAAATCGCCACTATACCTATAATTGACACCACAAGAGGGGCTATATTCTTTTAAAATTGCAAAATCAATAGGTTCATTTTTGAATCAGCTTAAGTGCTTGTTCTACCCCAAAGGTAAAATAGCCAGTTAAGTCTTCTTTGAGTAAAGAGATAATTTTATCTTTTTGCCTTTCACAAGGTACTCTTGGAATACCAAGCCCAGAAAGTACTTCTGGACAAATTGGAATCAGCGTATGTGCTTTTTTTCTAGGATAAAAATAAAATTGTCTTTTTATTTGTGCCATCATACCTACAATTTTTCGCCCTAGAAGACAAGCGCTTACTAAAAATCTTTTCATTTCAATTATCCTTTAGGCTTAGCTTGACGCCAGTTTTCAGCGGTTCGGCTTTGTAGTCAAATTCATTTGCGATAAAAACGTATCGGTACAAAGGTCAGCCCGTTTTTCGCAAAAAGGTTTTGCATCCATTGTTTTTGTATTGGTATCGATAGAATAATAGGGGCTATTTCTAAAGTCATCGTCATAATTTTGTTTTTGATAGAAGATGGAAATGACCTTAGCTTCTTTTTCAAAAAGATTTTTGCGTTCATCGCGTCTGTAATAGCATAGTGTGCTAAGTAGGTGCGCCCTTCTTTTAATAGAATAGGATGCTCTAAAGGGTAAAAATTTCTCATCGACTTTATAGGTTGTTGCATTGTTGGTAAAAATAATAGTGCTAGGTTTTAGGACATACGGCTTAATTTGAATTGGTAGAGCCACCCTTTGGTCATCAACATAAAAAGTAATGTTATCTTTTTCACTTACCTTGCCAAGAAGAGGTGAGGATTTACACCGCCGTTTTCATCTGTTCTAGAGTTAGCGAGAGTTACTGACAAGGCGCTATCATTTAATACATAGCTTACTTTTTAAATTTTCTTTAACTGCACGTGCGTTTTTATCATAGAAGATAAGTTCTAATTGAGTTGGTGTTTCACCGTGTTCGTCAATAGGAATGGTGTTTTGTAGAACGGTTTTTCAAAAGGTGGTGCAATAACTTTCGGTGGTAGTGTTTTTGTTTAAAAAGTTTTTGCATTGATTGCCATAAAACCATCAAAAGGTACGATCATTTATAGTGATTGTACGTTTTGCTGGTGCATTTTGAAAAAGCGTTTGTTTTTAGAAAAAGAATTTTTCTTCGTCGATAGTGGTATGGCTTGGGTAGGTAAAATTGCATAAAGGGTATAGTGCCACTTTTGAAAAACGTGCATTTAGCGTAAGTTTGCCACCTCAGCGATTGGTGGAAAGTAGATAGAGTCCCTTATGAGACTTTCTCTTAGATAGTGTTTCTTTTTGCGATAGCGTCATCTATGATTAAATGCTCGCTTAGATTGCCGTTGTTATCTTTTGCAAATGAAGTAGATTTTTCGCCTTGATTTGCTTTTTAATGGACCACCTTGTATTAGCTAAATTTAAAATTGAGTTTAAATTCATCATCGGGATAGAGATTATTTTCCGAAAGAACGGTTAATACAGAATATTTCGGGCTGATTGTTTCGCTAGCCTGTGCATTTAGGGGTAAGAGTAAAAGTAAAATTAATAAAAGGTAGCGTTTCATTATAATCATCTCCTTGTTAAGCTTTTTCATAGTATAACACGTTCTTAAAAGGTTTGATGAGTTTATAGGTAGTATTTTTACTAATATGATACTAAGTAATTAAAAGAGTTATTCTAAAAAGGACTATACTTTGTAATTTGCATAATCTATAATAAGACAAGTTAAGGGGATAGGTATGGCAATTTTTAAAGAGCGTGGTTTTTGGATAGCTTTTTGCATTAGCTTTGGTGGCATCGCTTTTTAGGCAAACTACCTCAGTCAATTACCTGGCTTAAAATTGTTGGCGCAATGGTTATTGCACTTATTTTTGGTATGTTATATCAAGTAAAACCTCATTTCTTAGATAAAGCACGGAGTGGTATAGGTTTTATTTCAAATAAATTTTTACGTGTGGAATTATCTTATTAGGTTTCGTTTAAATTTAAAAGTCTTGTGGAGTTCTGGAATCAAAACGATTAGTGTGGCAATATTAGTCGTTATTTTAACTATTTTTCTCGTCACTTTATTTGCAAGGTGGTTAAAAATAGAAGAATCGCTGTCATTGCTTACGGCTTGTAGTTGTGGTATTTGTAGGGGCGGCAGCCGTTATGGGGGTAACACCTCAAGCGAAGGCAAGAACCACTGATTCCGTTTTAGCCGTTGCAGTTGTTGCCATTTTAGGCACAGTGTTTACCTTAATAGAGGTCAGTTTCTGAGAGCCCCTCTAGGGCTAACTGCAGAACAATATGGTGTGATGACTGGGGGCATCATTACATGAGATTGCTCACGCGATTGCTGCAGCTGGAGCAGGTGGTGATGTTTCGCTAGAAGTTGGTTTTTAATTACAAAACTTTCTAGAGTCTTGCTTTTTGGCACCGGTTTCTTTGATTGTGGGTATCTATTATCAAAGAAGCATTTAAGTTTAACAGAAGAAAAGGCAAAATTACCAATCTCCTTGGTTTTATGTTGGGCTTTTTGATTAACGAGTGCAATGGGTACTTTTTGCCGATACCTAAAATTATTATGGATAATTTAGTCAGTTTAGCCTACATCTTGCTTGGTATGGCACAATGGCAGCTTTTAGGAATGAATGTTAGCTTTGGGGTTATCGTAAAGCGCGGTGGTAAAATTTTCTTGGCTGCGACGATGGTTTCAACGATTCTAATGATAGTGAGTTATTTTATTGCAATATTGCTTTTTAGGAGGATATAATGAGTATAGAGAAAGCAAAATTTTTGTAGATCATAAACTAAAAATGCAGAAGGGCATATGGTGACATCGCATTAGTTGCGAAAATTTGCCCGCATCGAGAGATAGAGTATAGAGGGTAAATATACGGACGCAAAAGTTGCAATTAATCATGCCGAAAGTGACTTTGATCCAGCCGTAGCTTCGCCCAATTTGTTGTCCAGAATCAGCTTTTTAAAAGCACGCATAAAGCGTGCTTTTTAATGTATAACTAAAAATTTCATTGTAAGGAGAAGAAAATGAAGAAAAATAGTTACAGCTGGCTTTACCATGCAAGCCTTTTACTTACTACAATAGCTTGTGGAAATACCCCTGAGGCACCGGTTTATGATAAGTCAAATTATCACATAGGAGATACCTTTAAAAGATGGTACCTACCAAGAAACGGCACAAGGTAGAAATGGCGCATTTCAAAATTGATGTTGTGATTGGGAAGGTAAAATAGCGGATATTATTATTGGTGAAAATATGAAACAGAAGGCGAAGTTGCGTACAAAGAAGCGGTTAAAAGAAAGAATTTTAAAAAGCAATAGTCCTGATGTCGATGGTGAAAGGGCGCAAGTTTTAGTAGTTATGCGATAAAGGATGCGGTTTTCTTTTAGCCCCAGAAAAGCAAGTCAGGTGGTTATAGAAAGGACGCATTATGTTAGAAAAACTCGGACTACTATATACCGTAGAGAAAGTATCAGATTTCAAAAGACATTATTGAAGAAGATTTAATCGGTTTTTAAAAGAGGTTCAAAAGATTTACGAGTGGGCAGATGTCTCAGGTCAAAATTAAGAACCGCTAGAAAAATTAAAAGAAAGTTTAAAGAACCAGTCTTGTTTCAGAAGTATTTAAAAGCGGGCTTTCTCTTTCAAATCTCAATCTTAAATTGAGCGTATTTAGGAAACAGAAGTCGATAGCATAAGACCCATGCTAAACCGCTATCACAAAATCGGATTCAGCTTTACCAAAAGGAAGATAGTTAGAGTCTATCTGAATGGGATTCCTGATTAATGACGAGATGGTTTTGGTTTATTTGCTTTTTCTTTTGATACATATGGGTGTAATTTATATCAGAAAAAGAAGATAGGATAGTCTATGCAAAGGTAGAAGATTTTAGCGAGTAAATGAGTAAAACACGTCTTTACACTTACTAAGAGCCTATTTTTATCAAGATAATGAGCTGAAGTTGATAAGCTATAATAGTAGCGCCGTGCTAGATAAAATTTTTGAGAAGGTCATCTCAGGCTTTAATGAAAGCCTATGATTATGTAACTAGAACCGAAAGAAGCGGCAAGAGATGTGTCATCTATCGACCAATGAATGGCTAACACTAACAAGAGAAGAAAACCGATTCTAAAGACAACACTTTTGCTTTCAAAAGAAAAGCCTTGAGATTATGACGTATTTTTCGCAATTTTCGTCTAACCCTCGTCGCTATATGTATTTATGTAAGTCAAAGAGATATTTTAGTTGCAATGAGTAGGGGATAGAAATTTTAGAAATTTCGATCTGATAAGATAGATACCTTCTTAGAACTATTGCCAATTGGCGAAACGTCAAAGTAGGCTACATTTTAGATGAAACAAGCTTGGGAAGCCAAACGGATACAATAAAGGAAAAAGCTAAAACAAATGGTATTTTAGAAAAATAGTGTCATCATCACAGAAACAATAAAAAGAACCGATTTTTAATCGGTTCTTTTTGTGATTATAAAAGTGCTTCAATTTCTTTTTCGAGTTCTTCAGGTGTAACTGTTGGTGAAAAACGTTCAACTGGTTACCGTCTTTATCGACTAGGAATTTAGTGAAGTTCCATTTAATTTCATCGCCTTGACGTACTTGATTTAAGTCTCTCAAGCGAGTTTTTGAAATCGGCAGTGCCTGCATTTTTTCTTTTTATCATTTGGTTTTGCTTCACGAAGTGCTTTGAATAAAGGAATGGCATTTTCGCTGTTTACGTCAACTTTGCAAAAAGTTGTAAAAGTGCGGTGTTGTAGTTCATTTGACAAAAAGCTTGAATTTCTTCATTAGTACCAGGTGCTTGTTCTAAAAATTGATTAGATGGAAAAATCTAAGATTTCTAAGCCTTTATCACGGTATTTTTGATTGATTTTTCTAAGCCCTCTATTGTGGGGTTAAACCACGTTGTTGCTGTATTAACGATTAGAACAACTTTGCCTTTGTAGGTATTCCAAGCCGATTTCTGTACCGTCAGCCTTTTTCACTTTAAATTCTAAAATATTCATGAGTAAGAACTCCTTTAATTTTAATTTACTCGCCTATCAGATACCCACGACAAACAGATTTAATCATTTTTGTTGCAACTAATTTAAAAATTGGTTTGCTTTGGCGAACGAAACGTCTTTCGTATTCAGTAGCAATATTGTCATCAGGTAAATGACTATACAAATCTCTATTTTCTTCCAAAAATTTTCCAATGATTTTCGTTTAGTTCTTCTAATGAAAAATCAAATAAGTCCTGCCGTCGGTTTTGAAAATTTAGTTGGCCGTTAGGGTTTTTAAAAAGATAGGCGTAAACTTCTAGAAACGATGGTGCGTTAGCCGTCTCTTTTGGCGTGACGTTTTGGCCAGAGGGTCAGAAAAATTTAAGTAAATGCGTTCGATAGAATGCTTTTTAAAAAATAGATGTCAGTATCATTGCATCGGCTAAAATAAATCTCAAATTATCGGGAATACCTTCGCCCTTATCGTGTTTTTTTGGATAGCGTCAAGCAAGATTTCTGGCACCAAGTCAATACCAAAGTGATTGTATTCGGATGGGCCTTTGCGTAAAGTAATAAATCGTCCCCTACCCGTACCAATTTCTAGAACTAGTGGTTTATCTTCTTTAAAGCTACTTTTGCACAAGCATTTTTGCTCAAAACTTAATAGATCTTCACCTTTGAAATAAGCGTACTTTCATTTAATTTTATGGGCGTGTCTTTTCTACGACGAACTCTAGCCATAAAATCAGTCCTTTCTCTTTTCATTTGAGTCAAATATTCGTTACAATAACAACAAATAGCTTCCCCACACAGTATATTTAGGGAGAAAGTGGGTAGTTATGAGAAGGTCATTTAGAAATATTTGAAAAATCGCTTAAAAAGAAATTGCCAAAGGCTTGCTAAAAGATAAGAGCGCAGTGGATAGCATCTTCTTTAGATTTTTGAAAAGGCACTTGGCGAAACGATTGCATTTTTATGATGTTCAAAGTGGTGTCACTTTAGCCGATTATTATCAAAGCCAGCTTTATCCAGTTTGTCAAATCAAGTGAAAAATAGGGTATGAGATAAGAAAGCTTAAAAGGAGGCGTTAGAGATGGATAGTTTTAACACAAGAAAATTTCTTTTGAAAGAAGAAATAAAACCGGTTTAAATCTTGTTATTTTTGTCAATCCGGGGTGCCAAGTTTGCGAACTCGTTTATCCAAATGTTGAAGAAGTACAAAAACTTATATCAAAATGCTCTAAGAACTTTTTAAGGTCGATGCCAAAAAGAAAAAGATTTAATGGCTCAATTTTTCTTTAAAGGGCGTGCCACAAGTTTTATTTTTAAAGATGGGAAATACTTAGGAAAGATGGCAGGGCCCACAAGATGTGGCAGACTATGCACAGAAAGTGGACGAATTATTAGTAGAGTAAAAGCGGTGGTAACACTGTTTTTCTGATTAAAAATAAAAAGTTAAGGAAGTGATACTTTGTGAAATTTATTTCTTGGAAACGTTAATGGTTTGCATGTGCAGTCCATGAAAAAGGATTTTATGGATATTTTTCATCATCTTGATGCCGATATCTTTGCCCTTCAAGAAACGAAAAATGCAACCCCATCAACTACAATTAGACTCTAGCAGGCTACCATCAATATTTTTAATAGTGCTGAAAAAGGCTATTCAGGCACAGCAGTATTTTTCAAAAAGAACCATTAAATGTTTTCAATGGTATAGGAATAGAAGAACACGATAAAGAAGGCCGCGTGATTACCCTAGAAATGGATAACTCACTACTTTGTAACGACCTATACACCAAAACAGTCAAGAAAAATTTGAAAAAGACTAGAGTACCGTCTGTCTTGGGAAGAGGCTTGGAAAGCGTATTTAAATGAGCTAAAAAGCAAAAACCGGTTATTATTTGTAGTGATTTAAATGTTGCACATACAGAAATTGACCTGAAAAATCCAAAAACGAATCATAAAACCCAGGCTTTTTCTGATGAAGAAAGGGAAGCCTTTACAAAACTTTTTAAAATGACGGCTATATTGATACTGGCGTTTCCAAAATCCTGATGTTACAGAAGTGTATTCTTGGTGGAGCTATCGTTTTAAGTCTCGAGAAAAACACAGGATGGAGAATTGACTACTTTAACAAGTGATAATTTAAAAGATTCTATTTTAAGTACGCATATTCATACCGACATTTTTGGTTCGGATCATTGCCCTGTCGAACCTCGTATTAAAAAGATGGGGTGCTATAATGATTAGACGTTTAAAGAGGGATACAGCGTCTATTAAAGAGCGAGATCCGGCGGCTACTAATCTGTTAGATATCTTATTAAATTATCCCGGCTTACACGCAATTTGGATACATCGACTCAACGCACAAATTGTATTTAAAAATTATAGAACGCTAGCTAGATTTTTATCTCAAGTTGCACGATTTCTAACCCAAGTAGAAATTCATCCGGGGCGTGAGATTGGCGAAGGTTCATTTATTGACCACGGTTGTGGTATCGTTATTGGTGAAACGACTATTATCGGAGAAAAAATGTTACCTTGTATCAAGGCGTAACCTCGATGAACAGGAAAAGAAACTGGTAAAAGACATCCAACACTAGGATAATGTATGATTTCTAGTGGCGCAAAAAGTTCTTGGCAATATTACACTAGGTAGTAATGTTAAAATAGGTGCAGGTTCGGTGGTTTTTAACGAATGTACCTTCAAATGCAACGGTAGTCGGTATCCCGGTAGAGTCGCAGACGAGATGGTCAAAAGTACAAGATTTGATTTTTGACTTAGATCAAAGCTCATCTACCTGACCCGATAGGAGATACGCTGTAGGAACTTCGCAAGAAAATAAAGACGCTAGAAATGAAATTGGAGCGATATGAAAAAGAGCGTAGTAAGGAGGAAACGAGTGAATAACATCTTAATTTATAATACGTTAACGAGAGAAAAGAGGTTTTTAAACCCTTAAAGAGAATAAAGTTTCTATCTATGTTTGTGGACCGACAGTCTACAATTACATTCATCTTGGCAACGCACGCCCTATTGTATTTTTGATACGATGAGACGGTATTTAACTTATAAAGGGCTTTGAAGTCACCTATATTTCAAACTTTACTGATGTGGACGATAAAATTATTAAAAAAAGCGCTAGAAGAAGGTAAGAGCGCTAAAGAAGTCAGTGAATTTTACATCGACGCTTTTTGAAGATGAAAAAATTGAATGTGTTAACAGCTACCAAACACCCTAAAGTTAGCGAATATATGACAGAAATTATAAGCTGGTTGAAGCCTTAATTGAAAAAGGCTATGCTTATGTGCTAGATAACGGAGATGTTTATTACAGTGTCAGACAGTATCAAGACTATGGCAAATTATCCGGTAGAAATATTGATGACTTAAAGAGCGGCGCAAGAGTGGCTGTTGACGAGAAGAAAGGGATCCCTCGACTTTGCACTTTGAAAAGTGCAAAAGTTGGCGAACCAAGTTGGTGCTCACCGTGGGAGAGGGTAGACCAGGTTGGCACATAGAGTGTTCGGCAATGAGTCGTGAATTGTTAGGGCAGACATTTGACATTCACGGCGGTGGGCTCAGAGATCTTATTTTCCTCATCATGAAAATGAAATTGCTCAAAGTTGTGCTTTCACACGAAGGAACGATGGCAAATTATTGATGCATAACGGATTCATCACCATCAACGAAGAAAATGAGTAAATCAAAAGGTAATCTTACTGCGAGAAATTTTAGAAAAATTCTCGCCTGAAGTGGTGCGTTTTTATTTACTTAGTGTGCATTATCGTAGCCCGCTGGATTTTGATGATGAGAAATTAAGTGTGGCACAAAAAGGTTTGGAACGCATTAGAAATGCATATGCCAATCTAAAAGCCATTGAGAATAATGAGGACAAGGCGGACATTCAATCAAGTGTAGAGAATTTAACCATTGAATTTGAAAAAGCCATGAATGATGATTTTTAATACAGCCCTTGCTATTAGTAGTATCTTTGATTTTGTTCGTGAGGTAATATAGTGCTATCAAAATTGGACTTTCTAAAGAAAAAGGCAAACAAAGCGATTAAAGCTTTTGAAACTTACATGAGTATCCTAGGCGTGAAGTTACAACGAGGATAAGACAAACCATCTAGTTGATGAATTAATGCATCTTATCATTAATCTTAGAAAAGACGCACGTCAAGATAAGAATTTTTCCCTATCAGATAAAATTAGAGATCAACTTGCTAACTTAGGGATCATCTTAGAAGATGGTAAAGAAAAGACAACATGGAAACTAAGTCGATAGTAATAATGTAATTAAGAGAATTAGAAACTTATTGACAGTTTAAAGAAAAATGAAGTATCTTAAAAATATATAACAGTATAAATAGCTCACCATCAACAAGACTCATCTTGTTGATGGTGGCTATCGCATTTTCAATAAGAGAAAAGTTTATTCTTCATCTTCTTTTCTTCTCATATCAACAACAGTTAGTACACCTAGACCTGCCAAGATAGCGGTCGCTAGTGGAGAAAACATAGTTGACTCCACTAGATAGACCAGTTTTTGGCAACACTTTATGATGTAAGCCTTTGCTTTTTAGCAGTAACTACGTTTGTTTTATTACTGGTATCATTGACTTTATCTTTATGTAGAATGTCAGAGTGATTTTCTTCAGATTGAGTGGTGTCATTCTTGGTTGAATTATCATCTTGATTTTTGCTTGTTAGTGGTATCTGATTATTATCACTATTTAATATATTTTCACCCCAAGATGATGAAGAAGCATTACGAGCAGTAGCGTTTTCAATATCAATAACTGCTTGTTTTAATCCTAAATCGCTTTAATTGATTGTTATCTTTTTCTTTCTAATATTTTCAATGGCTCTTTTTGATTTTTCTACCTCATGTCGGATAGCTTCTTTGTCAAAAATTGATAAATTATCATCTTTTTAGTTACAAAAAGTTTATCTGCCTCTGCGTGCAAGACTTCAGTCAATACCTGAAGCTTTTTAGTTCATCTAAAGCATAGATACTAGGTTTTAATTTCTCTGAAATAGATTCTGCATGCTTCACGCGAAATGTTTGAATATTTTTGCAAGTTTTTCAGCAAGGTCAGTAGCACTACTGAGACTAGTGGCTTGATTAATTTGTTCTTGAGCATATTGCTTTAGCTTTTTAATTTCTGATAGAGCTTTTTCTCTTTCTTGCTCAGTCAAATCTTTTAATTGCTTCGACTTCGTTAGTTTTTTCATTGCTTACCCTTATTAATCAATTCCAGCGCTTTTCTTTTTGCAACAGCGATATCATCTGCGTCTGTTGAAGTTGAATAAATGACCACAGGAACTCTTACAGTCACCTCTGTTTTACCATCAGCCAATAATAGTTTAACAAGTGCTTCAAAATTACCAGTAGTCGTAGTTTCCGGTTTAGTGATTTCTAGTATTTTTATATATCATCAATTAGGGTTAATTGCTTGATTATATCATTATCAGTCAACGTGTGCCCTTGAGGTATTGTAGCTTTCCCTGCAACAAAAAGCCGTTTGATAGTCAAGCTCGAGGGATATTCAAAAATATCAGGATTTACGAGTTTACCAAATAAAAGGCATATGCACATTTCTAAGAGTTTGAATACCATCTTTTTGTAGCTTTTTCTACATCAGCATTCGTTGTTTTTAGAATCAATCTTATCTTGCTCTTCTTTTAGGGAGCTATCAACTAGTTCAGTTTTTAGCTTTTTGTCAGCTTCAGTTAATTCAGGGTTTTTATCGGCATTGATTTCGCTCTTTTCAAGCAGAGCAGCTTCAGCTAAAAGCTTTTTAGCCGCCTCTTTTTACTTCACTAGTTGTAGACACAGCATTAATAGAGGTAATACCATTAGTTTTAGCAGTACCAACAGCAGCTTCATCACAGCATTAATAGCATTATTTTTAGCAGTATCTAAAGCAGTTTTAACTTCATTTTTCTTAGCAGTCTTTTCAGTTTCAGTTAAAGAAGAAGCGCCAATTGCTTGATTTTTAGTATTAGCAGCATTCTGAAGTTAGCAATAGCATCGATAGAAGCAAGACCTTTAGCCCTTAGCCGTATCAACATTAGCATCAGAAGTAGCAGAATTAATACTATTTTAGCAGCATCTAAAGCAGCAGTAATATCAGCCTTTTGAGCAGTTTTCTCCTCATTAGTTAGGAGAAGAAGCGTTAATTGCATTGGTTTTTCATCAGCTTTGAGCTTGAAGGCAGCGATAGCATCAGTCTTTTTCTGAGAGTCGGTAGAGACAGCATTAATAGAGGTAATACCATTAGTTTTTAGCAGTACCAACAGCAGCTTCCATCAGCAGCATTAATAACATTATTTTTAGCAGTATCTAAAGCAGTTTTTAACTTCATTTTTCTTAGCAGTCTTTTTCAGTTTCAGTTAAAGAAGAAGCGCCAATTGCTTGATTTTTAGTATTAGCAGCATTCTGAAGTTCAGCAATAGCATCGATGAAGCAAGACCTTTAGCCTTAGCCGTATCAACATTAGCATCAGAAGTAGCAGAATTAATACTATTTTTAGCAGCATCTAAAGCAGCAGTAATATCAGCCTTTTGAGCAGTTTTCTCCTCATTAGTTAGAAGAAGCGTTATACTGCATTGGTTTTTCATCAGCTTTAGCTTGAAGAGCAGCGATAGCACTCAGTCTTTTTCTGAGAGTCGGTAGAGACAGCATTAATAGAGGTAATACCATTAGTTTTAGCAGTAGCCCAACAGCAGCTTCATCAGCAGCATTAATAACATTATTTTTGCAGTATCTAAAGCAGTTTTAACTTCATTTTTCTTAGCAGTCTTTTCAGTTTCAGTTAAAGAAGAAGCGCCAATTGCTTGATTTTTAGTATTAGCAGCATTCTGAAGTTCAGCAATAGCATCGATAGAAGCGGACTTTAGCCTTAGCCGTATCAACATTAGCATCTAGAAGTAGCAGAATTAATACTATTTTTTAGCAGCATCTAAAGCAGCAGTAATATCAGCCTTTTTGAGCAGTTTTCTCCTCATTAGTTAGAGAAGAAGCGTTAATTGCATTGGTTTTTCACTCAGCTTTAGCTTGAAGAGCAGCGATAGCATCAGTCTTTTTCTGAGAGTCGGTAGAGACGAGCATTAATAGAGGTAATACCATTAGTTTTAGTAGTACCAACAGCAGCTTCATCAGCAGCATTAATAACATTATTTTTAGCAGTATCTAAAAGCAGTTTTTAACTTCATTTTTCTTAGCAGTCTTTTTCAGTTTCAGTTAAAGAAGAAGCGCCAATTGCTTGATTTTTTTAGTATTAGCAGCATTCTGAAGTTCAGCAATAGCATCGATAGAAGCAAGACCTTTAGCCTTAGCCGTATCAACATTAGCATCAGAATGGCAGAATTAATACTATTTTTAGCAGCATCTAAAGCAGCAGTAATATCAGCCTTTTGAGCAGTTTTCTCCTCATTAGTTAGAGAGAAGCGTTAATTGCATTGGTTTTCATCAGCTTTAGCTTGAAGAGCAGCGATAGCATCAGTCTTTTTCTGAGAGTCGGTAGAGACAGCATTAATAGAGGTGAAATACCATTAGTTTTTAGCAGTACCAACAGCAGCTTCATCAGCAGCATTACTATAACATTATTTTTAGCAGTATCTAAAGCAGTTTTAACTTCATTTTTCTTAGCAGTCTTTTTCAGTTTCAGTTAAAGAAGAAGCGCCAATTGCTTGATTTTTAGTATTAGTGGCATTCTGAAAGTTCAGCAATAGCATCGATAGAAGCAAGACCTTTAGCCTTAGCCGTATCAACATTAGCATCAGAAGTAGCAGAATTAATACTATTTTTAGCAGCATCTAAAGCAGCAGTAATATCAGCCTTTTGAGCGGTTTTCTCCTCATTAGTTAGAGAAGAAGCGTTAATTGCATTGGTTTTTCATCAGCTTTAGCTTGAAGAGCAGCGATAGCATCAGTCTTTTTTCGTGGATCGACTGTTGGCGCCGGAGGAGCAGGTTCGGTAACATCATATTCAGTACTATACCATGAACCACGTTCTCCAACATCACTGTCATTAACCTTATTATTTAATTCTAATACGGTAAGGGCTTTTACTTTACCTTCTCCTATATTGCTTGATTGGTTAAGATAATTGCTTTCTGTAAATGTGGCAATACCTGTTGTTTTATCAATTTCAGCGGTTGCGAGAATGTTATAACCATAGGGATAAGCGTTACCATCATTTTGTCCAAAAATCTCTAGAATCACCGCCATTTCGAACTAAGTAAACTTTTTGTATGACATTATCAGGGTCTGCAAAATATCAGCAACTTTAACCTTAACTTCCGGTTTTGTGTTGGCTCCACCGTTAAATACTGTCGGGATTTTTGAATAGTTGGTGCTTTTTAGAGGTGTAGTATCCAAAAGTATATGATATTTCTTGATTACTATCGGTAACAGCAGTTAGGGTGATTAGCCATTGTCCGGTGCTCGGTGTATTGCCTTCCAAAGTCTATTGTGAGGTCCTTTGTATTTTCCTGTAATTTTAGCGTTTAGAGGGAACCCGTTATTTCCGCTTATTTTAACATCTTTTATGTTTTTCGTTAGTAGATTTTACTCTAAAGCGTAGGCTTTTGCCCAGAAGACCTATTCCGCCTGGAGATATTCTCATATTTGACGGGTCAATGCTTTCTAGTGCCAGTAAAAACCATTTGTTTTTTTGTAAGCCAAATGGTAACATCTGCAGAACGTCTGCTACGTCTTTTTGGTTTATTTGCTTCTTCAATACTTGCTGTTAATGTATTTAGGTTGCCAACTTCTTCGTCAATTGGTGTTTCTAAGGCTTTTTGTGTCAAGGGATGTTTTTCAACATTAGGTTCTAAAGGTGCGGTTTGATTTTTGGAGTTGCGGATTCGTTTTCAGACGGTGTAGTAGCTGTTGTTACTACAGCATCAATGATTTTTCTGACGTTTCTTCAGATGGTGTAGTGTCTTTTTCTGTATGGGCGTTGTCAATTAGTGGAGCGATGACAACATTATCTTGCGCTTGAGCAGGTGTGCCTTGACAGACAAATGCTGTGGCAAGTAATACAGATGCGACACTCGGTTGAAAAATTTTCTTAGTGAAAATCGTTGGACATTATCCCATTGTTTTTCATATCGTATTCACCTAATTCCTTAATAATATTAATATTTTAGTTTTCTAACCATAATTAAAATTGTATAATGTCAACTATAATAAAATATAAAAATTATAATTTTAACAGTTTTGTTATTTTAAATTAAGATAATAGCTAACAATTTTGATGATGATACTATACTAATGATAGACAAAAGCTGTTATCATGCTATAATTAGCTTGAAAGAGCGTGTGGAGGTGAGGTTATGCATAAGAAGATAATGTATGGATTGATAGGTCTTTTGGTTTGCTTTTTGTTTGGTGCTATCGTTAAAAATTCCTGCCCTTGGATTAAGTACCGTAGAATTTTAGAGTTCTTGCCATGTATGGAAGAACAAGTGGATACCTTTGTCCATTCCTCACATAAAATTGCGGCAGATTGTGGCGATTGTCACGTGCCGCACTCTTTGGGTGTATGGGCGTTTGATAAAGCTTTATACGGGAAACAAAAGACTTAATAGGTGTTGTTCTAGATAAAGATCCCTTTGTGATTAGTGCTGGCACACACTCTAAAAATGTCATTCAAGCGAATTGTGTACGTTGCCATCAAGAATTTCTAAATCAAGTGCAGGTAATACGATGGATGAAAAACGGTAAATATTGTTTTGAATGTCATCGAAATGTACCACATGCAAGAAAAACCAAATATTGATGAGAAGAAATTGGGCGATGTTTTCTTAGATGACAAGCCAGTGACTGCTTATCGTTATAAAGAAGGAGTATAGGGAGATAATGATGGATAAGAAAAAGTTAAATTAGTTGCAGGTGCAGTTGTTGTTGCCCTTGCTACTGGTCTCAGAGTGCAGGCTTTTTCCTAGGTAATAATAAAAATTAGAACCAACAACAATCAAACCACTTCAGCAGAACGTGTCAATGATCCAAGTGCTTGGGGTGAAAATTATCCAGCACAATACGCGTCTTTCTTAAAAATGATATGGATAAAGAAAAATTAGTCACTTTGTCGATATGCCTTACTTACAAGATATGTATAAAGGGACGGGTTATGCAGTAGAATTTAACCACGCACGTGGCCATGCCTTTATGTTAGATGATATTCGTGCGGTCAATCCAAAACGTTGGAAAGCAAAAACAAGCGGCGTGTAATACGTAAATCATCACAAATTCCAGGTTTGATGGAAGAGTACGGCGACAGCTTTTTGGTATGGACTTTCATAAAATCAATGATCAATTACATCATCACAGTTGCTTGTTCTAACTGTCACAATCCAGAAACGATGGAACTTGTTATTACTCAAAAACCACTCATTGAAGCGTTTGCTAGACAGGGTATTGACGTAAACAAGGCTTCTCGTCAAGAAAAAGAACTTTAGTTTGTGCACAATGTCACGTAAGTTACTATTTCCAAAAAGATCCTAAAAATAAAGTTACTTTTTCCTTGGGATGAAGGCTTAACAGCAAAAAGATCAGTTGGCTTTACTATGACAAACTAAACTTTACGGAATGGACACATCCTGTTAGTGGTACGCCACTAGTTAAAACCAAGACACCAGAATATGAAAACTCAGAGGTTCAGTTCACGAGCGCGGGGGTTTCTTGTGCGGATTGTCATATGCCGTATGTAAAAGAAGGCAATCAAAATCTCTATGCACCCACGTAGGTAGCCCATTAGACACTATCGAACAAAGTTGCCGTACTTGCCATAGAGAAAGTGCAGAATGGTTAAAAAGACAGAGTTCACAAAATCCAAAAAGAGGCAAAATCTCAAATGGATAGAGGTGGCTGGTTGTTAAAGAAACCATTGAAACACTAGGCGTAGCAATGAAAAACACCGGAACATTGATCAAAAATGTTGAAAGAAGCACAAAAACCACATCGTCACGGTCAATACTACCTAGATTACGTTATGGTAAATAATGGTGGTGGTTTCCACAATCCGGAAACAAACATTCCAAGATTTATCTACCGGTATTGATTTGTGCTTGTAATCTACTTCATTAGCACGTGAAGCAATTTTAAAAAGCTGGTGGTAAATTTGCCAGAAAGAAAAACTGTAATAGATATAGCAACAGCAGCTGTAAAAAGTAGAAAAATACAGAGGATAAAAATGAATAGCGTAGAGATGAAGAAAACTTTTTCTAGCTACATTAAACTTGATTGCCCTTGAGGATTCGTGTCGTTTGGCACGTTTATTCCCCAAGGGCTTTCGTATGTAGCTTATATTGAAAAATTTGGTTTGATGCGTGCCAATTTCATTTAGAATGACAGGCTTAGATGATGTGTATCATCACGCCGTCCTTTGATACTTTCGGTTATTTTAGGCTTGTTGTTACTTTTTACAGTGCAAGCTTTAGTTTTTAGAATGAAACGAAATCGCAAAAAATATCGGCAAAATGGTGTTTCATTTTTGCTATCGTTTTAGTGTCTGATTGCCAGTGCAATCATCTTTGTTACAGGCAAAGAAGAAAAATTAGAGACTTGGCATGGGCGAAAAATACAAAGTGAGGTACCTCGCCCGTGACAATCGCCTTAAAACCGTTTTGATGTAGCATTTTATTCAGACGGCCTACCGAGACAATACTATGCAAATATTAGTTTTTCAGATGGTCAGTCGTCATTTACAAAAAGACATAAAAAGTCAATGAACCATTTCTTTTACAAAGGGTATGCGGTGTACCAAGACAGCTATGCGTGGGAAAGCTTAGGTGTTATCGAAAAGGTAAAGAGAAAAAGCCTTTTCGTCTGAGACTGGGAGAAATCAATTGATGAGATAGCGATAGTTAGTCGATACGCTTTTTGCCAAGCTATGATGAAAAAACAAAAAGTGGGACAACCTAAGCTGACTAGTCCGCACCTTTTTAGTGCGATTCCAAAAAGAATGACGAAAAATAGAAAAAGTCATTGCCTTAGGAGAAAGCGTCACTCTTGGTCAAAAACAAATTAACATTTACAGAATTTAGACCTACGCCGGCTTATACCCTCAAGTATAAAAAGGACTCGGTTTATTAAAACTAGGTTACGGCTTACTCGTGTTAGGCATTTTTATGAACTGCTATGCGTTTTTAAAAAGGGGGCTTAAAATGGAAATAACAGCGTAGCCCATCTAGCACTATCTGTTGATGATATGGTAGCCCTATTGCCTTTTTAAGAATAGGGGTAACAAATATCTAAGCTATGCTGAGTTTTCTTTCGCTCACTAGCGTTGGTTTTTGAGCTTAGTTATCGTGGCTTTTTACCATAGAATACCGATGGCGAGTTTGTTTTGAATTTTGCTTTAGTCTTAATTCTCTTAGTGAGTATTGATAAAAATTAGTTTTAAAAATTTTTAAAAAGAAGATAAACTATTTTCTTTCGGGATAAATGCGTTGCTCTAGTGAGCTTGATTTTCGTTTTATCGCTAGAAAACAAACCAATCTCACTTTTGCCAGCCTTGCAAAGCCCGTGGTCCACATTTTATCTGCTCTGTTAGCTTATCTTTCCTTTACGCTAGCTTTTTATCCTAGGAATTTTTGTATCTAGTAAAAGAAGATAAGTATTTTTCTTTTTTGTACAAGTTAATTTACATCAGGGGTGTTCTTTCAAACCTTGCTCTTAGTAACGGGTTCGCTTTGGGCGCTTGAAACGTGGGGTAGATTTTGGGCGTGGATCCAAAAGAGTTTGGGCGCTCGTGACGTATTTCGTTTACGGCACCATCTTGCATTTAAAAATTATCCTTGTCAAAAACCACTCTAGCTAAGCTTTCTGTTGTTGGCTTTTTAGTCTTACTATTTACGCTAATCGGTGTTAGCTTTGGACTAGTGGCTCATATTCTTACTACTAAAAGATACTTCTTTAAAAAGAAGTATCTTTTATTGACCCAAAAGACTTGTATAAAAAGAGAAAACGGATATAGGGGTGATGATATGAATTCCAGGGATTCGACAACTGTTATTGTATTTTTAGTAGTGTTTTACTCGGTCTAGGATTTAGCTATTTTTATCAGGTGCTACGATAGCGACTTGGCTCATCAACTTACCACTCGCGCTAATGCTCTATCTATTAGTTTTAACAGTCGATTTTTAAAACTATCGTAAATGCGTTTTTAGATTTTCGCTTTACAGTTACTGCACTCAGTATTAATTTTATTCTGACGCCACTTATTGCTATCTTCCTTGGTCAAGTCTTTTTAGCGAAAATTTTGAGATTAAAATGTAGGTCTATTAATGCTACTTTTGTAACGCCTTATACCGATTGGTATCTCGTTTTTACTGATCTCGCAAAAGGTAATGTGGCAAAAGGAATGAGTTTATTGCTGCTAAACCTAGTGCTTCAAATTGTGTTAATGCCTTTCTATATCAGTTTGATTTATGACAATGAAATTCTATTAGACACAAAGCACCTTACTTTTTAATTTGGCAATTATTTTAATCATACCATGTTTGCTTATAGTGTGCTCACTAAAAATGGTCAAAAGCAGAAAACAGACAAGGTTTTTATTTCGGTACAATGAACGCCTAAGTCTGTTTTTGCTTAAGCATTGCGATTTTTCTGATGTAAGGAAGGTAGCGCTCTTTTTAAATTGGACCTTAGTACTAGCATTCTTTTTACCCTTAGGGCTATTTTTATTTTTTTGCTTTTTGCTAGCAAACGGGTTTTGCTTACAAACTAGCCTTTTCTAGAGATACAAAAATAGCCCTTGTTTTTATATCCATGGCAAGAAATTCGCCCTTTCTCTAGCAATTGCGATTAGTGCTTTTCTGCTATTTTTCCTTAACGCATCTAGATTTTTAGTCATAGGACCAATGATAGAGCTACCAATTCTAGCAATAACGGCGTATTTCCTAGGACGTGAAAAACTTGAAAGGAAGAAGTAGTCTCAGGTTATAATAGCCCATAAGGAGAAATGTATGACGAATGGACTTTTTCATATAGGGCTTAGAATTATTAAAACAGGGCTTGCTGTTTTTAAGCCTTTTAATTACACATTTATTTAACGGCGAACCCTTTTATGCGGTAATAGCAGCCGTGATTTGTCTCAAGACAAACAAGTCAAGATAGCTATCACATAGGTGCAGAGCGTGATAGGCACCATTATCGGCGGTGTTTTTTGGTATTATTATGTTATCAATTTTTAAAAATATTCGCCCCTCCAGCAAAAATGAAATCGGCTATGATATTATACTTTGTTTGGGACTGATGCTTTTAATTAAAACTAATTAGCTTACTTGGTAGAGGAGATGCGGTTTCGATTGCTTGTGTGTGTATCTTTTCTCTCTTAGTGATACCTATGGGTAAGGAGCGAGTGCTTTCTTATGCGATAGGCAGAATTATGGAAACACTAATAGGCGTTATTTTAGCAGTGAGTGTCAACTATTTATTGCCACATCATAGGATTAAAGGAGAAAAGATGATAGTATTTAATGGCGAGCGAGAGAAAGAAGTTAAAAAGCGAAATGTTTCAAGGTGCAGGAGATGTTACTCTAGGAATGGTTATGGGAAACCGACCCATCTAAAAAGAAGAAATGAAAATGTTCAACCGTATGACCTTTTCCGCCAGGCGCGTCTTTAGGCCTCACCTCCGTGGATGAATTTTGAAATTTACTATATTTTAGAGGGCGAAGGTATGCGCAATTGATGATGGTAAAGAAGTGCGTTAAAGCTGGAGATCTCATTTACACAGCAGACGGCAATACGCACGCCCTAATTAATACGGGTAAGACGCCTTTAGTAATGTTAGCAACGGTGATTTATGAAAACAAGCAAACGGATAGAAAGAAAAAGGCTTTACGTTAGTTGGAAATGATTATCGTGATTGCAATTTTAATCATTTTGGTCTTTAATTGCACTCGAAGTTCTTAGGTTATTCAGATAAGGCAAAAAGCAGCCGTTGCCGAAAATAATGCCAAAGCCGTTGTTACGGCAATAGGTTTGTATCAAGCCGAAAAGATAGCACTAAAAAATAGCTTTCATACGGGAGATTTAGATGAGTATCTGTCAGATACCAAAGATACGGTAACTTATGATGTGACCGTTAGCGATAAAGGTATCTTTAAAGGAAAGGTAACAACTAACGCCGAATGAAATTAAACTAGGCGAAAAAGATTAATATTAAAAGTATTGATAGCAAGGATATAAGACTTGCAATTTTAAAGATTTTTCGCTATCCTAAAAATGTAGCAGAAAAGCTAGCTATAACCTTATCTCTTCTACAAAGCAGTAGGTGTAGACTCAGCTGGTCTGCGCCGTTCCGTTCATCAAATGGGACTAGCATGGTTTGAAAGCACACTTTGAGGTGTGCTTTTTCTTTATCTTTTTCAAAATAATTTTAAAAATCATTGACAAAGGAGTTTTAAAGCGTGATATTATCTGTTTTGGCTGTGACAAAACGCACAAACATCAGGTATAGCTCAGTTGGGAGAGCACCTGCCTTGTAAAAGCAGGGGGTCAAGAGTTCGAATCTCTCTATCTCCACTTGGACCGTTAGGGTTCAATTCTTTGAAAACTACAGTAACAAAGAGCATTATATAGCGATGTATAATGCGAGGTCATTTCTGAAAGCAGAAGAAAGTAACCGAGATTAAGAAGAAAGGGCATACGGTGGATGCCTAGGCTGCAGAGCCGAAGAAGGACGTAGTAAGCTGCGAAAGCTACGAGGAGTTGCAAGCAAACAGAGAATCGTAGATCTCCGAATGGAAAAACCCTGCTAGAGTAATATCTAGTAATCTATTACTGAATACATAGGTAATAGAAGGCAAACCCAGGAACTGAAACATCTAAGTACCTGGAGGAAAAGAAAGAAAACTCGATTCCCCAAAGTAGCGGCGAGCGAAAAGGGAAGAGCCCAAACCGGAGGTATCCGAAGTTAGGACATTCAAAAAGGTCGGATAGATAGTCGAATGATTTGGGAAAGTCAGTCACTAGAGTGTGAGAACCACGTAGACGAAATTTAGAAGACTGGGAATGGATCCAGAGTAGCACGGAGCACGAGGAATTCCGTGTGAAGGAGCGGGGACCACCCGTAAGGCTAAATACCCATAGCGACCGATAGAGAACAAGTACCGTGAGGGAAAGGTGAAAAGCACCTCGGAAGAGGAGTGAAAAGAACCTGAAACCGTATGCTTACAAGCAGTCACAGCCCCGCATGAGGGTAGTGGCGTACTTTTGTAGAACGGACCAGCGAGGTTGCGTATAGTAGCAAGGTTAAGGGAATACGGAGCCAAAGCGAAAGCAGGTCTAATGGGCGAGAGTTACTATGCAGACCGAAACCAGTGGTGATCTACCCATGAGCAGGTTAAGCGTTAGTAAAATAACGTGGAGGACCGAACCAGGACACGTTGAGAGTGTTTGGATGACTGTGGGTAGGGGTGAAATTCCAATCGAACCTGGAGATAGCTGGTTCTCCTCGAAAGTAGCTTAGGGCTAGCCTCGGAATGGAAATACTTGAGGTAGAGCACTGACTGGGTGCGGGGGCTTCACCGCCTCACCAAATCTTATCAAACTGAGATGCCAAGGCATGAATAACTGGGAGCTCGACATGGGGGATAGCTTCATAGTCGAAAAGGAAAGACCCGGACCGCCGTCTAAGGTCCCAAAGTAATTGTTAAGTGGAAAAGGATGAAATCGCAGAGACAACCAGGATGTTGGCTTAGAAGCAGCCACCATTAAAAGAGTGCGTAATAGCTCACTGGTCCAGGGGTTTTGCGCCGAAAAATGTAACGGGGCTCAAACAATACACCGAAGACCGGAATTACAGAAAGTAGTAGTGAGAGGAGCGATCCATATAGGGCGAAGCAGTAGCGGAAGCGGCCGTGGACAGTATGGAAGAGATGCTGGTATAAGTACACGATAAAGAGGTGAGAATCCTCTTCGCCGAAAAATCTAAAGATTCCTGGGGAAGGCTCGTCCGCCCAGGGTAAGTCGGGACCCTAAGGCAAGGCCGAAAGGCGTAGTCGATGGGAAACTGGTTGAGATTCCAGTACCACCAAAAAGCTGTATGAATGAAGCAATGACGCAGAAGGATAGAGAGAGCGCCCAGTTGGTGAGGCGTTTAAGCAAGTAGGGTGAGATGTAGGCAGATCCGCATCTTGAGGACCTGAGATACGAATACGAGCGAAGATATAGCGGCAAGTCCTTTGATTCCAGGCTGCCAAGAAAAAGTTGCTAGTGGGAAGGGCTCGAGGTGCCCGTACCGCAAACCGACACAGGTAGATGGGTAGAGAATACTAAGGCGCGAGATAACTCTTGCTAAGGAACTCGGCAAAAGTGAACCCGTAACTTCGGGAGAAGGGTTGCTCTCCATTGTGAGTATGAGGCAATACAGAGCAGAGGAGAGTCGCAGAGAAAAGGGTCCAGGCGACTGTTTTAGCAAAAAAACACAGGTCTTTTGCGAAATCGAAAGATGAAGTATAAAAGGCTGACGCCTGCCCGGTGCTGGAAGGTTAAGGGGAAGAGTGCAAGCTTTGAACCGAAGCCCCAGTAAACGGCCGTAACTATAACGGTCCTAAGGCAGGCGAAATTTGCTTGTCGGGTAAGTTCCGACCCACACGAAAGGCGAAACGATCTGGACGCTGTCTCAACAAGGGACTCGGTGAAATTGAATTACCGGTAAAGATGCCGGTTACCTGCGATAGGACAGAAAGACCCATGGAGCTTTACTGTCAGCTTGATATTGGGTTTCGGACTGATATGTACAGGATAGGGTGGGAGACAGAGAGCGTGTTCGCCAGAATGCGTGGAGTCAATGGTGGGATACCACCCTTTATCTGTTTGGAATTCTAACGAGGCGTGTTAACCACGTTTTTGGACAGTGTCAGGTGGGCAGTTTGACTGGGGCGGTCGCCTCCCAAAAAGGTAACGGAGGCGCTCAAGGGTTCCCTCAGAACGGATGGAAATCGTTCGAAGAGTGCAAAGGCAAAGGGAGCTTGACTCGAGAGCAACAACTCGAGCAGGTAGGAAACTAGGACTTAGTGATCCGGCGGTTGCGAGTGGAAGTGCCGTCGCTCAGCGGATAAAAGCTACCCTGGGGATAACAGGCTTATCTCCCCAAGAGTTCACATCGACGGGGAGGTTTGGCACCTCGATGTCGGCTCATCGCATCCTGGGGCTGTAGTAGGTCCCAAGGGTTGGGCTGTTCGCCCATTAAAGCGGTACGCGAGCTGGGTTCAGAACGTCGTGAGACAGTTCGGTCCCTATCCATCGCAGGCGTAGGAAATTTGAAGGAGCTGACCCTAGTACGAGAGGACCGGGTTGGACATACCGCTGGGTGAACCAGTTGTCTTGCCAAAGGCATAGCTGGGTAGCTGAGTATGGAGAAGATAAACGCTGAGAAGCATCTAAGCGTGAAGCGAGACCTTAAGATGAGATTTCCCTGCGCAAGCAATAAGACAGCAGAGAGAATAACTGTTAGATGGGTCAGGAGTGTAAGTGTAGTGATACATTGAGCGGACTGATACTAATTGGTCGAAGACTTAATCGAAGAAATGTTACTGTGGTAGTTTTGAGGGAAGAGATTCTTTTTCAGATCCGGTGATAAAAGCGAAGGGGAACCACCTGTACCCATACCGAACACAGGTTAAGCCCTTCAGCGCTGATGATACTTGGTAGTATTTTCCTGGGAAAGTAGGTCGTTGCCGGATACATAAATAGCCACCCGATAGGGTGGTTTTTTTAATGCTAGTTTTTGATAAGTTGATAAATAAGTTGAAAATGAGAAAAAATTAGAACAGCCAGCAAAAGATTTAACACCACTACTTTAAAGAATGCGTACATATAACAAAGAAAAATTTAACATAGTAAGTTTAAAAATCAAGTTTTAAGAATATGAGTTTGATGAATAAATAGTGAATTTAGCATACAATAGAAGAGTTAAAAAGTAAAATTTAAAGGAAGCCTTATTCAGGCTTCCTTGGTAGAAACATAAAAAATAATTATTATATTTAAGAAAAATTACTAGAATAATCTACCTTAATATTAATTGTTTAAAGTAATAAAATAGGATTGTAAGCCAAAAAGCGACTAGCTAAGACCAGTCGTTTTTGGTTTATAGGAATCTTGATGACTTATTTTTAAATACTAAATGTATGATTTTCTTACATTATAAGAAAGTTAGACAGCTACCAAAGTAGTTAACGCAACTGATTTAAAGAGCAAAGCAATATAACGTTAGTGGTGCAATACAAACACCCAAAATAATTAGCCACTTTTTATTATGTTTTTCGTTCTCAATCTAAAACAAATGGCGTGTAAAAGTTGATAGGGGTACGGGAAATTATCAAAAAGAACTAGTCTTTCTTGCTGTGTTTACGATGTTTATCTTTAAAACCAACCGCTTTTTAACCAAAAGTAGCATAACTGTAAGTATGACGATAGGAATAAAAACCTATCAATTCCTTTTAAAGGTAATTCATAAAAGATGAAATCAAGGCGAGACTAAATTTCTAAGAATGCGGTTAGCGTTTAGAGAGAAGTCGTCTAGGTAAGACTGTTGTATCATAAAAAGATAGTGTAAAAAGAAAACGTCTAAGAACTACGCAAAAAGAAACCACTAGTGGTTTTTAAAGCGAATGAGAATAAAGTGGTTCTTGATCAAAAAACTGGTTTTTAAATAGCGAATAAAAACCGTTAAGGATTTTTAAAATTTTCTTGAAAAAATTAACAAACTTCCTTTAAAGTGAAATTAGAAAAGGTAGGATTTACCTAAATAGCTTGATTTAGGAGGAAGAGTATGGCAACGGATAAACGTATTCATGATGTTTGTGAAAAATGGCTGAAAGTATTTGAAAAAGATGGTGTAATGCTTTACGAAGTGGAATCAAAAGACTTTTGTAATGATTTTTATGCACAAGAATTTGATGCCGATAAAAAAGAGCGAGTTTGAAGAAAAATACCCAAATGCGTTTCAAGATTTAGAAGCGTTCAAGTTAATTGTCGATGAAATCGATGACACCACTTTTACAGGTAATGCAATTTATTCAAAGTGGCGCTATGTAACGCACTGGGAAACCGAGAAACCAATTTGCTAACTGAAAAATCACGAGTGGTTGGTGTTGGCCTTAAACGCTTAGAAGTACTAACTAACAATTAATAAAAAGTAGGCTTTCGATAGAAGGCCTATTTTTATTTTCTTTAAGAAAGTGTTTTAAAACGCTTTAAAAAGTTTTGTAAACAAAGTATAATAATAGGGCAGTCATTTCTATAAGGAGGGTAAAAAGATGAGTGAAGAGAAAACGATAGCAAAAGAAAACAAAGAATAAGCGCCGTTTTTGATGCGATTACCTTTTTAAAAAAACGCTCAGTGGCAAGTATCGGACTAGCTCTCTGTGTAACTTATCTTTTTGCGTCAGTAGTGTATTCCAGTATGCAAATTTTAGAACTGAAAAAGCAAGAAGCTGTGCTTGAGATTCAAATCAAAGAGCAAGAAACGATTGCTAAAAGGGTTAGAAAAACGAAATTTTTATACTTACAGACCAACGGTGCCGTTGAAAAATTGCACGCAAGAAATTGGGTCTGGTGAAACCTGGTGAAATCTTAATACTACAAAGAACTAATTTGTGTGTTACAGTTTGAGGTTGCTACAATGAATTACAAATTTATTTTCAAGGAGGCTTGCATCTATGTCCATTGCTAAAGGGCAGATTTTGCAGGAAAAAATTTCTGGCATTACTAATTTTTGGTGCTTTTCGTACAATTGGAGGAAAAATACAACGGGCTTGGTACACATTTCCGAAGTAGCAGACTCATTTTGTCAAAGATATCAATGAACTATTTAAAGTTGGCGACAGTGTTATGGGTGAAGGTGGTTAGTGTCGATGATGGTGGTAAGATAGAGCTTATCTATCCGCCAAGCGATAGAAAAACCAAAGCCAAAACCGCAAAAAACCAAAACCACAAAAGCAAAAACCGTCAGTTAGCTTTTGAAGATAAGATTTCTCGTTTTATGAAAGACAGTGATGAAAAATTAGCATCGTTAAATAAGAATATGAATGCCAAACGTCGTAGTGGCAATCGCTATTAAAAATACGCCCTTTTGGGGCGTATTTTTCATCATTTGTTGAAAAATAAAGATGTTTTGATAGGTTAGGATAATTATCATTTATAAAAATAATATGACTTTTCAAAGGTAAGTTATTTAAAAATAATCGTGGACAAAATAGCTTAAAGTCTAATATACTTACTTTTGTGCAACATAATAAAAATAACAATTATTAAGGAGGAGAAAAAGAATTGTTAAAAGAAACAAAACAAGTGGTTAAGTTGGCTACTTGCACTTTCACTACTGCTCAGCTTGCTGCCAGCTAATGTAGTACCTGTACAAGCAGCAACAACAGTTACCAACGAATCTCTTCAAAAAAAGCGGCGGATACAATTACCGATAAAACAATCCGGTTATCTTTTTGAATGGGAAATTTATTGTGGGGAGATAAAGCTATCAGAAATTAAAGCCCTATTTCCAAACGTGGAAAAGGTAAGATTAGATAATAACTTTATCACTAAAATTAACTATGATACCAGTAACAGTATTCCCCAAGTTGTAAAGGCTAGATACAAACTTTTCGAGCAGCACTCAAAGACGTCCTGTTCGAAAAATCTTAATGAGCCATTAGAGATTGTTAAGTATGCACCTAAGGATGTCACCTTAAGAGCATCGTTAATAAGTTGTATATGATACGTTCCTACAACTATCTAGACAGCACAACAGACAGACACAGCCTACCTTGGAAACAGCAATTAAAAAAAGGTGCTGTAGTAAACAGTTTAAGGTTCAGTACTATACTTTGGTTAGTGGTTCTTGGGAAAAATCGACAAGTTGACGTAGATTTAACCGATCCAGAAGCTGCCTTAAACAAAGTAGTTATTCCGGCTGCAGAAGCAGCTAATTTGCAAAATAATACAGTTAACGTGAACGAACTTAAGTATAAGGATGTTGAAACTGAAGGTTCTTATAACACTAGTAGAAATTATGTTATTAAAGAAGGACAACTTAGCGTTACGGGACTACCTGCTAAAAATGTATAAAGACTATACCGAGGCAGAGGTAACTGTTGAAAGACAAAATGTCGAAGGTGAACATCAAAATATCACTGATGCAAATCACGTAACCATTGCTAGTCCAACTAGTGGTATTACTGAAGTGAGTAAAATGCTAACCCCTGAGGGTAAGGTTGTCATCAAATTAAAAATTCACTAACGACTATAATGGTGAAGTTGTATTTAACTATACCGATGGTACGGTTAATTTAAGTGGAAAACAATCTGTTAAAGTTACGACTGCTAACTTCACGGCTTTCCGTTTGGTTGAAAAAGATAGCCTAAGTGAAACGGGTACGGTTATCGGTACTGCTGACAGTTCATCTGTAAAAACAAAAGGTCTTTATATTTTAAAAAGGGACGTCATCTTCTTCAGTAAATTCAGCAACTTTTGATGCGAAAAAAGAAGAAGTGAAACCGGGTAAATATTACGTTGAAGTCAAAGAAAATGGCAATTGGGTACCATTAGAAGCAGACGCAATTGATATTATGACAGTTGGTACAAATTCAGCTGAATACAGCATTACTTATAAAGTGGATGACGGCAAAGTGTATGCAGAAATTTCTTCAACACTTGCGGCTACTGGTGGTAGTGGTAAACAAGTTGAATTTAAATTACAATCTGCACCAAATAATACACTAAAGTACCGATTGTTTCATTAGAACAATCTGAACCGGTTAGTTTACATCTATGAATTTGATGTTAATGCCAGCCAAGCTGCAATGGAAAAAGAAATCAAAGACAATCCATCACCATATTATGTGTTGCCAATCAAGCGTCTAGCGAAGGAGCAACACAGGACGCAACTGAGGTGAGCAGACCTTTTGAATTAAAAGAAGGCGAGTCTAAAATCTTAATTCCGGTTGCAAAATATGTCTTTAACGGCAAAGAAGTCAGACAAGTTGTACCGGGTAATACGGTTCAAAAACTTGGTACCAAAAAGAGAAAGAGTGCAATCAGTATTTAACTTCACAACAGATTTTTGCGACAATTGAAGCAAATAAAACGTTTAAATACAACTTAGATAGCGATGGTTATCCAAGTGAAAAGTACTGGCACAAAAACACCTTATAAAGGTGCACCTATCCTTGCGAAAAAGCTTCTCCTAATGGTGGTGGTCTTTTAGTTAAGGCGGAGCAGCAGATCCAAACGTAGAACAAGATAAATTTGCCAACATCGTATTGTCAATGGCTGGAACGAATAACCCAGTAGGGTTTCTGGTTCCAAAGTTAACTGGCACGGCAAAAACATCAAAGACTATGTTTTAGTTGAAGATACTTTTGATTTAGCGGCACCTGGCATTCCAACAAACTTAAATGGCTTAGATAGGGTCAACTGTTGCGCCATATGCTGGTAAAACATTCAAGGAAATCTTAGAAGCAGAATTTGCAAAAAGTTGATCCTAATGCTGTTCGTATCGATATGGACAAAGGGATTTTTAGAAATCACACAAAAGGTTAAATTAGCTATCGGCGACAAACGTAGCTATAAAGTGTTGGCTATCTATGACAACGGTTTAGTTGAACCAATTAGTGATGTTAAAAATGCAAGCTTAGTTGGTGATAAGACAACAGGGTTTTTGAATCAGGTGATATCGTTTTCGAAAGAAAAAGCGGATAAAGTTAGTGGTGCGGATACTTCAATTTGCGAATTTCCTAGCTACTGAAAAACGGTGGTATTAAACTTCTTAACGGTAAATACACCGATGCAAAGCTGGACGCAAAGCAACAGTTAAGGTCAAAGACTTTGACGGCGATGTTGCCGACGTTACTTTATTACCATCTGAAGTTAAAGATTTTTGCTTACATCATTCACGATGAAATTAGATTATTAACAAATAGCGATGACCCTAGTAAAACAGGTGTCGTTTCTAAAGTAAAATGGCATGGGGAACTTGCGCTCTTAGATCTTGGTGATGATGCGGGATATTGACCCTGGTATCATTTATCAAGGTAACTCAGTTATAACAAAGCGCTAGAAACAAAACTTTACCTCATTCCTATTTACAGCAACAAAGACTTAACACTTAAAAATGCATTAAAAAGAAAAAGGCGTCTTTGATTTTTAACAACATCAACGCTGATGCTGAAAAAAGCTATTAAGCAATTTGCTTTGGATTGGGGACAATTAGTTAACTCCAGAAAATAAAGCCGTAACAGCAAGTGTTGCCGGTGGTACTTCTGAATTTGCAGTAAATACCAATGCAAAACTCAAGTTCACATGGGTGCTATTGATGGCAATAACATACTACTAGAATTCAAACTTGACCAAGCGACAACCAATTTAGATGGTCACAGTTTTGCAAAAGCTTTTGATGATGAGGGTTAAAGCTGGCAATCTGAAAAAGACATTCTATTTAAACTTAGAGTGCCTATCTATGACAGAGTTGGTGCAGTCGCAGAAGTTGCTGACACGACCACACTAGGTGCTTATATTAAAAAGAAATCGTGAACAATAAGGGACAGTGTTCTTGATCTTACAATGAACAAGCCACAAATTGTTCGCATTAAATTAACAAACTCTAACCTTTTTGCTATGGGTGCTTTAAACCTTGGTCTTGAAAAACTTCGATCGTGGGGTATTTCACTGGTAACGACAAGGTGACAGACGAAAAATTAGACACACCGGCAGTAAAATACATTACTGTAAACACAGACAGACAAGCAAACACTTACAAAGATTTAGCTATCTTGGGCTTGGCGTCTGGTCTTGACAACAGAACCCCTGCAGCTTATGCAACGGGTACAGGCGACGTCTATCCAGCGGATAGAGATGCTTTCCCTAACAGCAGAAGCGGCTAAAATCACACCAAAAAGCGTACAAAAAGACGCTGACGGCAAATGGGTAGAAACAGATGAAATTAAGTTTGAAAAAAGTTCGTGATGAAGCAAATACAAGGATGTAGCAGGTGCTTACGGTATCGTAGGATAGCAAACGTGGCGAATACTACGTGGCATTTACAACTAAAGGTAGATAATGTCGAAAGTCCGTTAGTAGCAGCTATAACGGTACAGACAGCAATCCGGCTCCAGACGATGCACTTCAAAACCTACAAAAGCAAACAATGACATCCATGATTTAAAAGTCGGCGTAACTAAAACGCCTATCTCTAAAGTCTACAACTATGTAGAACCAACAGAAGGTATTACCGTTCAAAAATGACAGTTCCGTAAGTGGTAGATGAAATGACCGGTAGTAAAAACGTGTAGAATTTGACGTTTATCCACTCTGTTTTAGATGCTTCTCTTGCAAAAAGCTATTCTTGATGCAGGCGAAACCGTACCAAACAAATTGGATAAAGAAGGTCGCAAGATTTTCGAAAAAGTAACTGGTAAAACAGTTGAAGAGTTATTAAAAGATAAGTACAGCGGTCTTGCTTATATGACCAAAGCAAGCTTTTAATGACCCGGCTGACGACAACTGGAAAGCAACTACCGATTCACTTGTTGCTGCAACAAATGAATATGACAACACAAAAGGTGCTTTACAAACATCACGTCGTCGTTCAAAAAGGTACCGTTGAGAAGATTATGTTGGTTTTGTGGCTAAAAACGGTGATTTAAATGACATCGCTGGCACGCCTGTAACACCAGCAACTCTCGTAAAAACAACGGGCAACGGTTACTTTACAGCAGCTGATGCGTTTACGCCTGTTGAACCAGTCAAAGTATTTGAAACAACTGGCGAAATCATTCAAGATATCGTTGTTGACTCAAATAAAACAAAAAGTTCAAGTGAGGTAGTGCGGCTATCTTTAACGTTGCGTACAAAACAAGTGAAGGTACGGAAGTTCCGGTATTAGAACAAGACTTTTCTAATGACACTGTTGGTAAGGCAAACCATCTAGAAATCGTTAAAGATGAGGCCAATCCGGCTGATGTTAGCATCGTTAAAATCGGTGCGAACAATGGTTTGAATGCAACTGTTTCATTTACGGCAAACAAACCGGGGGCATACAAAATTCTATCTCACCTCAATTAATAAAAATGGTGCGAAAGTACCAGCTCTTGACAAAGGGCAACCAATCGAATTTTTCGTTGTACCAGTGTAAAAAGCAGAATACGATTTACGTTTTGGTTTTTGATCAAGACATTGATCTCGGCGAAGAAAATCCTCTAAACCATACGTTTGAACCATCAAAAGACGGTATCTTAGATACAGACAAATTAGCAAAGGGCGTCTTTGTCTATTTCTGAAAACTGGACAGACCGCTGAAACGAGGTATAACCGAACATTTCGATGTCGTCGTGAAAAAGACGGTGAAGAAGTAGGTAAATTTGCGAGTTGCTGCACATTCTGAGAGGGGTAACAGATTACACGTTTATCCCATACACTGATGCAAGAAGTCCAAGACAGGTCAACAACGAGCAAGAATTTAACATTATGCTCGCTAAAGTTTATGATGACGGTACGAGCGAAGTAGTAAGACTCAATGCAAGTGATATGAAATTCTTGGGTGTAGTGACATTGGGAAAATATCCAATTAACTAGCGACCAAGGGTTTTGGCGAACTCACTCAAGTTAGTGACTATGTAGTTAAATTTAAAGCGGTTAGAAATGAGGCTACGCCAGAAGGTAAAAACTGGTACGGCGTTTGGGCGACCATGATTGATGGTCAGAATACAAACTTCACGTCACCCTAACAGATAATGCTACGGATGAAGATGGAGATGCTGGTCCAACCGGTAAAATCTATGAAATCAGAAATTATGGTGCGAGCAATCAAACAGTTAGAGATGTTACCGGCAAAACAGCTAGCGAACAAAGTTTGCAAAAAGGCGAAAAAGTTATATTAGCGGTAGTGGTCAGAATCCGATTATTACCAGTACAAATGGTGCACCATATTTTGTATATGGCAAATATGCCATAAATGTTGACGGGTCTGAAAATGTTCGTTATCAACGTTTTGGTAGTGTCGAAAGCGGAAGTCCTATTAGTGATGTTGCTGGTGAATTATCTAACCATACCTATCCTAACAGTGATGCTTCTTATGTAGAGGTAGTAGCTGTTGAAGGTGGCAGAAACGACCTTTACTTTGTGATAGTAGATGGCACTAAGTTAAGTACGGCTTATGGCATTAGCGTAGATGAGACCACTTACGGTAGATCTTGACACAACTGACAAAGCGGTAGAAAAAGATGGTAGTCTAACCTTACAGCAACAGTAAATGGTGGCGATAGACCAAGCGTGAAATGGCAAGTTAGTGAAAGATGGCAATGACTGGAGCGATGTGAGCGGACAAACCACATCAAAGTCTAGCTGTTGACACTAGTGTTGTTGGCGATAAATACTATCGTGTGATCGTAAAAGACGCTTATCACGAAGTGGCGAGTGACAAGGTTAAAGTTAGTGTAAATGAAAAACCAAAAAGCACCAATCACGGTCAAACTTGAAAAATCTTCAAGTCCCTGCTGTTGAAGGTGGCGAAGCGAGCTTCAAAGTTGTGATTGATGGTGCGACTAGATCGCAACAACATCACCCACACTTGGACCCTAAAAGATCCAAAAACAAATCAAGGTGAAACTTTAGCTGAAAAAGGCAATACCTTAACGGTTAAAACCAATTACGGCAAAAACACTTTGATTATGAATACTATGTTGCTGTTAATGTAAATGGCGAAGTAACAAAAACTTGGCCCAGCTAAATTTAACGACGTGAGTAAATTTGTTTGTTACCTTTGATGTTGGTGAAGGTAGCACAACGGACAAAAACAAGTTTAGATGTTGTACGTAACAGCACACTAACAGCAAGTGACATTCCGACGGTAACTCACCAAGTGGTAAAACCTTTAAAGGTTGGTTACCTGAAAATCCACCTGGCTACAAAAGTAACAGCAAAATAGAAACCTTTACTGCCGTTTACGGCACAACACTTCAAACGGATTACACAGTAACTTTTAGTGTTGGTCAAGGTACGATTGAAAAAGGTAATCACAAGTCTTGATGTTAAAGCGGGTCATAGCATTCAAAGTGCTGAAGTACCAAGCGTTAAAGCACCAAGGCTTTTAGTTATTGGCTGGGATAAAGAACCGGTTGGTTATGTTGTAGGTGACAATACTGTCTTTACTGCAAGATACGACAAGGTTAAATACTATAAAGTTACTTTCAATCTTGGTGACAATGCAACTTTAAAAATCAGGTCAAAAAGAAATTACTGTTAAAGAAGACACCGTTTTTAGATAAAACAAATCTTCCAGTCTTTGACGTTTCAAACGGCTACAACTTTACCGGTTGGGATAAAAACCCTATCGGCTACAAAGTTGTTGCGTGATGTAGAATTCAAAGCAACCATCGAAAGAAAAATAGTGGTTCTCCGGTGGCGGCGGTGGTGAGGGGCGAGTATCGTTCAGATTAACCCAACCAATCCAACAAAACCAGAAGTCAAACCAACACCGGGTACACACACCGTTGTTGAATTAAACAAAATGCGAAATTTGCTTATATCACTGGTTATCCAGATAAAACAGTTCGTGCTACCGCACCTATTACCAGAGCGGAAGTAGCAGCTATTTTTGCAAGACTTCTAAGAAAGAAATGACCGTGGTCAAACCTATGCGTCTGCAATTTTGGCGATGTTAAGGCGGCAAATGGTATTCTAACTACATTGGTTACCTTGAAGGCTTTAAAGTCATCAGTGGTTACAATGACAATACCTTTGAACCGGACAAAACAAATCACGAGAGCAGAATTTGCAGCAGTGATTGCCAACTTCGCTGATCTAAAAACAGATAAAAGCGTCAAACTTTGCTGATGTTAAGGCAAATCATTAGGGCAAAAAGCAGTCATTGACAATGCCGTTGCCAATGGTTGGATGGTGGCTATCCAGACGGAACCTTCCGCCTGACCAAGCTATCACTAGAGCTGAAATCGTAACTGTTATCAATAAATTAATTGATGAGAGTACCGAACAAGGCTGAAATTGATGCAAGTCAAGCCAAATACACACGACCTAGCTAAGTCTTTCTGGGCTTACTATGATGTGATTGAAGCAGCTCTAACAAATAGTAAAGAGAAAAACCAAAAAGCCCTTCCTAGGGAAGGGCTGGAGGTTCTCTAAGAATAACAAAAGAGAAACAGAAAAGACTTTCTCGATGTTACTAACCTATAAAAGAAAAAAGGTGATATGAAAAATGAAACTTAAGGGCAAAGTCTTTGACTCACTTAAGAACGGACTGAAGCATCCTAAGATGAAAACCGTTGTTGCAGGTGTCCTATGTGCGTCTTTAGTACTGACGACCTTGCCACAAATGGCATTTGGGGCGTATCGTGATCCCGGACCCCTTCACGACGACAAGATTGAAATCCAGTTAAAACAGCGCTCAGGTCCAGCTATCAGAATGAAATAAATGGGACAAAAATAGAAATATCAGTGTTGGACGGTATAACTTTGGTAGTACAAGTAATACTTTCCGTATGATTACCAGTCAAGCTATCGAAGCCGATCCTACCCAACGTCCACGTTGCGCCAAGAGATCAAAGAGGAAAGCGGATTTGGGAAGGCCTAAGTGTGGCGAGATAAGGCTGAAAAACAGAAGCACGAACGTGCCAAAGAAGTTTATCAAGCGGAACTTGAAGCGTATTATACAAATCCTGCCACTTGGAAACAACCAAAAATTACATTAGATAATCATGCTTATAATGAGTGATAATGGTTATAGCGTTAAAGGGGGATGCGGTTGACTTTACGCCTTGGAGCAAACCATCAGATCCAAGTTTAAAAACTTTTTGGCTATTTGATCCAGATGAGTCCAGACTTAACCGTTACTAAAAATGAGCATGACATTACCTTAACAGGGAAAGTTCAAGGTAACCCAAATCTTGATTTGGAACTTACCTATGAAAACGATTCCAAGACCACTTTTTACAGAAGAAGATCCGACAGACCTTTTCAGAAGTGTCTGACCGTGCGACCTATCTCGTCAAGGTTACGAATACGAGTAAGACTGAAGCTACAAGTCTTTGGTACCTCTTGGAACGTAGATACCTATATCATTGGTAATGACGCTGCGCCATTTAGAGGACCGGCCGCTTAAATACCTTTAGTTCAGGTGATATCGAAATTGGTTTCCCGACGAAGATAGCGGATGAACTTTCTACAAATGGCACTGCATTTACAGACTATGCGAATTCTAGAAATGTATTCCCAGATAATGTGGACAAATACAGAGACAAGGTACCTGAATTCGTTTACGCCCTATCTGGTAGGGGAAAAAATAGCGACAGCGGCTATCATCTATCCGAGAAAGCACAAAAATCTAGAAAATACCCTAATCTAGCACAGGATCAAAGTGCGAAAGCCCACTTTGAAAATCCAGACTACTTCGGTATTGGTTATTACAATCCGATTGCAACAACAAGTACCCATGAAAGCGGTACTAACTACTGGTGGCACGTTGTAGGGGGAGCATCTGGTAGTAGTAATGATAGTGGTCACATCGTACGTTACAACCCACGTGTTATCCTACCTGGTGAGCCAAGTACTTTGGTGTTACCTATGGGGAAACGGACGTTGACCAAAAGAACCCGAACGGACCATATCTTTTAGCGAACAACCCTAAATTAAGATTAGGCATTAATGATAAAAACAGAATACGACAATGTTACTCTCGACCTTTTTATATGGTAACTCTTCATCAAAAAGAATTAACTGATGCGGCGATTAAAATGTACTTACCTAAAAGAATATTTGATTGCTGACACTAGTATGGAAAAATGACGGTGACGCTAGTCTTCATTGGGTAAAAGGTACTGAAGTTACTATCAGCAGCAAAGACGTTGTATGTAACGTTTGGACAAGAAGTACTACAATATTCCGCTAACCAAGATGACAAATCGGTCAACAACGTAGTTATCTTAAAAGCTTATCCACAAGCTGGTTCACGTGGCGATAACCAAGCACTCTATCCAAAAATGCAGACAAAGAAAACAGGGGTTATTCCGCTTTATGCATTCTGAACTTGAATACAAGGTTCAAGGTGGTGCTGACTTAATTTCTCCAGACGGTGAAAAAGAAGAAAATACCCATTTGATGTTCCTTATAAAAAGAATATAAGTACACGCATAAAATGTACTGGTACTCTTACCATTTATGAATCAGTCAACTTCTTTGGTTCTATTTGGAGAGATGTTAACGGTGAGTGGTACAAAAACAAGATAATGAAGGTACGAGTAAGGTTAAAAGCAAATGTTAACCCTACTCGAAGAAGGTAAGGAGAAGTTGTTTCAAAGTAGGTGGTAGTTTCCCATTTGAAAATGGTTATGGTACACCAAAAAGGCTGAAGAACACATCTTATCTTTTGAAGGTAAATCTAAAACGGCAAGTGACAAGTACATTTTAGAATTAGATTCAACTTTCACTAATGGTGGTAATGGCATTAAATTTGGCGAAGAACCAGTTTACCTCAGCTACAATCATCCAAGCGCGACTCAAAGATGCAAACTATGTGCTTGAGTGCATTTGAGCCGGGAATTGATGATGAGGGTAACGTTAAGTTTAACTTTAATGTAAAACCACAATCACCAGATACGTAAATGTTAACTTTAGACTTATTGAACAACTTGCTTCAAAAATTAAAAAGTTTATCCGTTTGTGGATGAAAGACGGCGATGCCCAATACAGTGACGGCGATGTTTTTCATCACAGGGTGGTAAATATCGCTTACAAAAGATTAGACAATAATGCGTATTATACAAAGTACAAAGAAAACGGTGCAGCGAAAAGACGCTATGGTAAGATGGATGACAAAAACAACTTCCCATAGAGTTGTGGCAACCAAAAAAACTATAAGTTAGAATACCGCACCGTACCAGGTTTCCGTACTGTAAATGGTACACTTACAGCAGAATTACTTCAACGTAATGCAGACAGCGTTTTAAGATCACCAGAGGGGTATCGTTTTACCGGTGCAAAGTGGTTGCAAAAAGACGTTCGTTTTGCAGATAATCAAACAGTAGAAAACTATCCAGATGCAGTAGTTGAAGCAAATGCAGTCTTCAAGATGATCCAGATCATCAAGGTAAAAAGTCGTTGTCTTAAAACAAGCGTCTAAGGCAACAAATGAAGAAGTTACCTTAAAAATCAATGGTTGGTCAGGTGCTGATAGCGATGACAAAGACCAATGTTTAATCGCGATAATGCAGCAAACGTGGCGAACTCTTCAACTGGGAACTTTTATCTGACCCAAGCGGTATTTTTGGATCAAGGTAGAGTAACTAGTGATGGTAAGGTCACAATTAAAGGTAATGCTAATGGTAGTGCAAGAGTTAAAGTTAGCTATAAGGATGCACCACAAATTAGCGATGAAATTATCATCCACGTTGCAAATGAAATTGTTAAAGATGGCGAAGAATTAACAGCGCTTAAAGTAACCGATGCACAAACTGAAACAGGCAAATTAAGTAGTGACGTTACCCTTACTGCAGTGATTAGAAAAGCAGACGGTACAACAAGAGAAGAAGTCATTCTTCCAACACAACTGATAGCTTTACACCAGCTGATGACGGTTTCCAAATTGATTTAAGTAACACCAATTCAGAGAATAAAAACTTCAAAGGTAAAGGTTTAGTTGTAGGGAATCATTCCTACACTGCGTCTTACAAAAGGCAAACCGATTGCCGTTAGAGAAGGTAAGGTCACGGTAACAGCAGGTGACTATACTGAAGCAAACTATAAATTAGAAGCTAACCCATCTCCTGTTAGAGTTAAAGTTGGCGAAAGTGTTGATGTGAAATACCTCTTCAATCTAAGTTAATTGGTGGCACACCTGAAAATCTTGATACGGCAAATGCATCTATTGAGATGAAAGATACCACGATTGCAGATTTCAATGCAGCAGGTAAAACAAAGATTGATGGTAAAACGTTGGCTCAACAGAAATTAACGTTTCTTTTGGTGCGTTAAAGTGCTAAAGTTGGCGTTCAAGTTTATGATGACAATACAATTGATAGTATTGCTGATGGCAAATTAGGCTTTGAGGAAGTGACTTCACCTAAAACACACGGTATTTTAGCTGTTGGTAGTGAAGCAAAATACAAAGTCTATGTAGACAAAAATGGTAACAGTGCAAAAGACGCTGACGAAGCTACACTAGCGACAGATAAGGTAACGGCTTCTATCGTTGGTAGTGGTGCTAGCGTAACACCTGGAAGCGCCAGATACTTTCAAAGTTACAGGTGTTACAGCAGATACTAAACCAACCTTGAGCTTGGTTAATACAGAAAATGGCAAAATCTTTGTAGGTAAAGTACCACTTACTGTAATTGGTGGGACAATCTATTCAAAGTATTGCCCTTTAAAAACAGAAAAAGTTATCGTTAAAGTTGGCGAAAAAGAACATTGATAAATTAGTAGTTAAAGCAATTTTAACAGACGGTTCAAAAATAACGCTTGACAGAGCAAATTATGAAACAACGTTCCAAGTTAATTCACATGCCAAAGAATTTGGCGAAAAAACTGGGGCGGCTATTCGTGTCGAAGGTGTAACACCTGGCGTTGATAGATTTTACAGTTGCGTACAATGATAAGACTGCCGAAGGTAAGGTTGTTGTTGTACCAACAGATTTAAAATTAAGTATTGAACCATATTTTGTTGCTAAAGGTAATCAAAAAGATTATCCAAATGTTGACATTACAGGTACAGGCTTAACAGATGAATTAAAAGCAGAATTAAAACCTTTAGTTAAAGTGACTTCACAAGATGCAACACTTCTGATCAAGTGGCAGGTCAAAAATAAACTTGAAGGTAAAAAAGTTGGTAAAAACACTTCTAGTTGCAGATCTTTTAGACTACCCTGGTGCAAGAGCTACAAATGAAGCTTACGTTTATGAAACTGGTAAGATTACAGTAGATGATGCAACAATGACAGTAGGTAGCAATGCACGTGTAACGCTTTCTTTAGGTGACAGTGCAGATCCACAAGTAAGAGTTGTCGTACCGGCAAAATACCTCACATTTAAAGTTGCAGATGTTGCAACAGCAAAAATTGATGAAGCAACAGTTTTAAGCACTGAAAACGATCAAACGAAAGTTAAGAACGACAGTGTGACTTTAAATGGTGTTCAAATTGGTACAACAACCCTAACTGCAACACTTGATGGTCAAAAGTGCAACAGGTACAATTAAAGTTGTACCAACAAGCCAAGGTTTTAGTTGTTACACCGGGTGAAGTAGAACTTTTCGGTTCAAAATCCACAAAAACTCAAGCAAGGTTGAAATTACTACAAAAGACCAAGCAACTGGGGCAATCATTCAGTAGATCACTAGACTACTTTATCGGTGATGTGTTAAATGGTGAACCAACAAATACCGACAAATCAGATTGTAATTGAAGATGGTAAAGCGTATGTAGTGAAGACTATCTTAGATGCAAGACCACTAAATACTCTTTGTTGTTAGAAAACAAAAGCAACACCAGCAGTAGTAGCCGGTATTGTCAAAAATTAAAAACTACAAATTACAAAACGATGATACAGCAACCTATAACTTAAGTACCAAACATTGTACTTTTTATATGGGTCAAGCACCAAGCTATACATGCAAGACATTCAAAGTACAAAAGTATTGTTGCAATATACAAAATGCACAAGGTTCTAGACGTGAAAAATCCTATTAGTGATTACATTACTAGTCCTAGTAATGATTTAACGCTTACAATCAACCAACCAATTCTTTCTGGTGCGATTGATAAGGTAGAGCAAACCTTCAAGAGCATATGACTTGTATAAATTAATTCCGGTAAACCTGGTGCTGCTCACTATGGACTTACTGCACGTGTAACAACACCAACTGGACTTAAAACGCTTAGTGCGGTAGGTAATGTTGCAATCTATGCACAAAATCCAACTACAAATTGTCGATGCAAAAAGTTATTATTACAACTCCAGTGGAACAACCAGATGGTACGTTTAAAGATGTAGAAATTGATTACAATCAACCACTAGATCCAAACAAACGTCAAGATGCAAAAATTGTTGTAACCTATCCAGATGGTACAAAACAAACTATCGCAGGGGATGCAATTCCAGCCTTTGTAGGACCGGATGGTTTAAGACCGGAAAGAGATGAATTTACAGTAGCGCTAAACGGTGTTATTCAAAACAAAAACCAAATGGTTCAACACCTACAAGCATTGGTGCTGTTTTGAGTTTACCGGATAATGGAAGTAGAACAATTTATTCTGAATCGATTCATTTTTGAAAACAAAATAATCCAAACCAGGTGGCAATGATCAACCAAGTGAAAGTGCAAGTGACTCTTTCCTAGTAACACCTAAGAAAGTAGTTGTATTAGCAGGGAATACAGCGACTATCGAAACAAAAATTAGAAAAAGATAACGGCACTGTAAACAGTGTAGAACCAAAAGTTGCTTTAGATGAAACAATTGCAACAGCACTACCAAGTGCGACTGGTGCAACCATAACTGGTGTTAAAGCTAGCACTTTCACAAAAGCTAAAAGTCACTTATGGTAATCATTCAGCTTTTGTGGAAGTTGTTGTTGTTGACGAAACAAATGGCGTTATCAATGTAACAAACGATCCAGCTAGACCAGTTGACAATCCGGATCCAAATTCTCCAGATTTCTGGTGGTTTCATTGTTCCAGGTGAAGTTATCAAAGTTCCAGAAGGTGGCAAAATACCATTTAAAGTTAACTTAAATGGCAACGACCTAACTGGCGATGATATCGTTACAAAAGTGATTGATGGTAACGGTGCTGATATTGATACAAACAATATGGAAGTTAACGGTAATACAAGTGGCGTTACCAAAAATTGGAAGTAAGCCACAAAGATAACCCTGCTATTAAGAAAGTAATTACGGTTATCGTTACTGGTAAAGACAGCAAACCAACTATCAACATTCTAGAAGATAGAGTATTTAGAGCAAATGGCGAAACGGAAAAAACTTTAAATGCTAAAGTTGATTTAGATGGTTCACCAAAAGCAACTGTTGTTTGGATTATTGAAGGGGAAGACGTTGCAACGATTGGTGGCGTAAACACCAAAACTGATGCAACAAGTGCAGATACTGACCACAGCGTAGATGTAACTTGGTCAAACCCTAAAGTACCAAACGTTGCGAAATTAATTGCTGTTGTTCTTGAAAAGTGGTAAACAAGATACGGCAGAATTAGTTGGTAAAGACATCGAAGTTGAGTCATTCGGTGGTGTATTAGATAACCCTGTTGAAATCAAAAAAGGTGTACCAACTTTGTTTGACGATTTCGGCGATAAATTAAAAATCACTGTAATTGACAAAGACGGTACGACCTATCCAACAAAAACCTGGTGATTTTTGACGTGGTTGGTTCTGATGGTCCAATTACTTTAGGAGAACCAGACAAGAGAACAATTACTGTAACTGATGAAGGTAGTAAATACATTACCTTACGTCATAAAGCGACGGGTCAAGAAGTAAAAGTTGAAATAGTTAGTCCGGAAGATGCAGTGAGCAAAGTAACTGTTACTTTTCGAAACTAATAGAGGAACGATTGACGCAACTAAAGAAAGAATCGTTTTAAATAAAGGCGATAAGATTAGTAAAGATCAAGTTCCAACGGTTGAAGTTCCAACTGGTTATGTTCATACTGGTTGGACACCAGAAAAACCCTGTTGGTGTTACAGTAAATGAAAAGCCGTATCTTTACTGCTGTTGTAGAAAAAGAAGGCAAGACCAATACAATTATTTTGATGGTGGCGATGGTAAGATTTTAGGTAAGAAAGAAATCACTATTGCGAAAAACACACCAATTCAAGAGTCTGATATTCCGATGGTAGAAGCACCGGCAGGTTACAAATTTGTTGGTTTTTGCACCAAATCCAGTAGGAACGGTTCCAACTGGTAGATATGACTTTTGTTGCACAATTTAAGAAAATCTCTCAAAATTACTTTCGAACTTAAGAAAGAAGATCAGACAATGGTGCAAAAATCAAGTAACACAACAATCACTGTTCTTCAAAATGAAGCATTAACAAAAATGATAAGTTCAAAAGTTACTGCACCAAAAAGGCTATACCTTTGTTGCTGGGACAAAAACCCAGAAGGTTAGTGTACCAACAGAAGGCAAAGTAACCTTTATTACTAAATTTGAGAAAAATTCTAGTGGTGGCAGGTAGCAGTGGTGGTAGTAGCAGTGGCGGCGGTGGCGGTATCATTCCAACACCACAACCAAAACCACAACCACAACCACCAGTAACTCCTGGAAAACCAGGTACAACTGAAGTACCAAAAGCATTAAACAGTGCAGATCAATTCAAATATATCTATGGTTATCCAGATGATACCGTTAGACCAAACAAACACATCACAAGAGCTGAAGTCACTTCTATTTTCTATCGTTTATTAAACGATAACGTTAGAGATGAAATCTTCACTAAAGCAAACGGCTTTAAAGATGTTAAAGTAACTAACTGGTTTTAACAAAGCTGTGTCTTCAATGGCTAAAGGTAAATATGTAGATGGTTATCCAACTGGTGACTTCTCACCAAACAAAAATATCACAAGAGCTGAATTTGTAGCGATTGCAACAAGATTTATGCCATCAAAAACCTGCAAAAATTAGCATTTAGTGATGTTCGAGATAATCATTGGGCAAAACAAGCGATTGAATCAGCTGTTGGCTATGGTTGGGTAAGTGGTTATGAAGACGGTAGCTTTAAACCTGACCAAGAAATCACTAGAGCAGAAGTTGCAAGTATCATTAACAGAGTTCTAAACAGAAGCGTTGATGATAAAGGTCTTTGCTAAAGTTGACTTCAAAAATGGTCAGACAACAAGCCAGGTGCTTGGTACTACTTCGATATTATTGAAGCCAACCAATGACCACACCTATGAAAGTACTGCACGTCCTGCAGTATGGACAAGTTTAACAACAACTCATGTTTATGATCTTAATAAATATGAAAAACCAGACACAAAATAGTCTGTAAAAACGACTAGGGTAAAACCTAGTCGTGTCTAACAGTTTGCGAAATAAAAAGTTGTGCTAAAAGCTAAGTTTTGCCAAAAATACCTCTTTTTAGGCTATAACAGCCTAGATGTTTTGATAGGAGAATACAGATGAAAGTATTGATTGATATAGGTACTAATAGCATCTCGCTGTCTGAGTGAAAAGAGAGGGCGATTTAGAAGAGTGTCTTTTTATACGCGTATTGGCGAAGGCGTCTCAGACGATGGAAAAATAAAAAAAGGCGAGTTATCAGCGTCACCCTTAGTGCGACTAAAAGACCATCTCCTCATTTTACCGATGACATTACGCTTTTTATTACGGCAACGAGTGCGATTAGAGAAGCAAAAATAAAGTGGAAGTTTTGGAGTGGTTTTTCGGACTTAGGGTTGTAAAATTAGAGTGTTAACTAAGGAAGAAGAGGCGTATTATAATTACCTTGGTGCAACCCTAAATGATAGGCGACCAGTATTGGTTTTGATATTGGTGGCGGTTCGACAGAAGTCGTTACCGAAAAAGAAACTATCGTTAGCACGTCTCTTTCCCAATTGGTGCTTTACGCTTATTTGAAAACGAAGTGAATTATTTGCCACTTTTGGATTATTTAGCACCTTTTAAAAGCTATGCCGTTTTTGATTATCCGCTCGTAGGTACGGGCGGTACGATTACAAGCTTTGGCGTTTTTAAAAAGGTTTAGACGTTTATGATAAGGAAAGTTTAGATGGCACGGTTCTCACCTTTCGTGAAATTCAAAGTCTATTAGAAAAATCACAAAAAGAGCTGTCTTTAGAATCGTTACCGAAAAAGACGAGATATTTTTGTTTCTGGTATAGAAATTTTACTTGCGACAATGCAAGTGCTAGATAAAGAAGCAATTCATGCGTTAAAACAAGTGATGGATTGTACGGCTTGTATTATTATTTGTAAGAAAAAGAGGAGAAATAAATGAAAAATAAATTGATTTGAGTGTAATTTTAGTGGCATTATTAATGAGTACGACAGTTGGTTGTGGCAAAACGGAGTCAGCACCTAGTAGCACTTCTAGTGAAAGTAAAGCTTTAGAGACAGCACCAAGCATTAGCTTAAAGGATACGAAAGGGAATCTTGTAGCGTTGAGTGATTTTAAAGGAAAGACAGTTTTTAAAACTTTTTGGGCAACTTGGTGTAGTGCGTGTCAAAAAGAATTGCCTGAAGTGAATGAACTTTACAATGATTATGGTGCCAATCAAAAAGATGTCGTGGTCCTAACAGTAGCAACCTTAGAGGGTAAGACGAGTAAGGAAACGATTTTGGATACGATGACAGAAAATAAATGGCAATTTCCCGTTCTTTTAGATGAAACGGGAGAAGCTTTTTCCGCATACGGTGTTCGCTCGTTGCCAACAACGTATATGGTAACAAAAAGACGGTAAAGTTTACGGTTATGCGGTTGGTACCTTAGATAAAAACGATGAAAGAGATTATAGAAAAAACCGAAACACTCGCATAAGGGAGAATATAGGGACTTAGCATTGTTTTTGAGCAAATTATTGTGATATTTCTTTTTAATGGCAGTGGGTTATGTGGCAGTCAAGTTAAAAATTTTATCTGCCGAATCGACACGAGATATTGCAGTATTTATCATTTCTTTTTGTCATTCCAGCAGTTATTTTGTCGGCTTTTTAAAGCCGTTTTAATCATAATGATTTGTATGCCCTATTACTATCTGTCGGCTTTAACTTTTGTATTTCTTTGTGATTATAGTGCTAGGTCCCTGTTGTTTAATTCGACGCGTTGCACTGATGAGGTTAGGTGCTTGCAAAATGAAAATACGCTTTTTACCTATTCCAATAATGGCTTCATGAGCTTATCCTCACTCATAGCCGTTTTTGCAGTGGTAGTGGTTTTTGCAGGTGTTCAAGTGGCAACGCAATGGTTTATGTGGAGTCACGGTATAGGGCTTTTTCGAAAAGCGAGTGGTGAGAGAGTTTCCTCTAAAAATACTAACCAATCCAAACATAGTCGCCTCGGACTTGGTTTTCTAATTTATTTTGCAGTGCCACTTCCTTCTGTGATTACCCTCAACCCCTAGGCTATGTGGGCACAGCTAAATACGCCCCTATCGATGATTATTGTAGGGAGTAGTATTGCAATGATGAATTTAAAAATCACTTCACTTTGAAAAAGTTTGTGGCTTTTGGTTGGGCTTAGAAATTTGATAATTCCTTTGATTGTTCTAGTCTTTTTACTTTGTAGGGACCATTAGTCCATTTTCCGCCACTAGCGGCAAACCGTTATTGTTGTAATGAGTGCCTGTCCCGTGGCAGCGATGGTTACAATGATGTCTAAACTCTATGGCTTTGAAGAAAGCTATCCCACTAAGCTCATTTCTCTATCTACCCTAGCCTCTTTAATTACCCTACCTATCATTATTATTTTTATGTATGACATATTTATTTTTAGGAGAAGAAAATGCTTTCAGGCGGTGCAGATTTTTATGGTCAGAAAATTTTAATTGGCTTATCTGGTGGCGTAGACTCGATGAGTTTGTTTCATCTCTTGTATAAGGCAAGAGAAAAATATCAATTTCAGTTATATGCGATGTATCTAAATCACAATTTAAGAGAAGAAGCAAGTAAAGAACGCGAGAATTATATGTAGAGAATTTAGGGCGTAACCTATTTTTTTCAAAATCAGTTGACGTCAAAGATTTTGCTAAAAATAAAATGAGTATCGAGGCGGCCGCTCATCGAACTGAGATTTCTAGCGTTTGATGAAGTGATGCAAAAAGAGAAATTGACATTTTAGCCCTTGGGTCATAACCTAGATGATAGGGCGGAAACAATGCTGTTAAACTTATTTTTACGGTGCGGGGCTAGATGGGCTATCTAGTTTATCGCTCTTTGATGGAAAAATTTGGCGTCCGCTCATTCATTCTTCAAAGAAAGAATTGTTGAATTATGCCAAAGAACAAGGGCTTTCTTATTTTCACGACACATCAAATGATGAATTAATTTACAAAAGAAATGTAATACGGCAGGAAATCCCACCCTATTTAGAAAGCTACCAAAGTGACATTAAAAAGAAAAATTAGCAGCAGCAAGTGAAAATTTAGAAGAAAGTCGCAAAGTCTTAGTTGCGCAAAAGTAGGGCGTTGTTAAGTTACTTAGAAGATGACGGTCATTTTCTACCAAAAACAAGCTTTTGGAGAGACAACCACATTTACTGATTAAAATGCTCATCAAAGAAATGCTGCAAAAGAAAAAATAAAAAGGCTATCGTGGTTTTTCTAAAAAGCAGTGGACGAGTACTACTGAAACTTCTCGCACAAAATGAAACAAAGTATTTTCCGATAAATAAAAATTGGAAGTTTAAAATTACTCGTTACGGGTTATATTTAATGGAAACGACGCAGAAAGAAGAAGCTGTTCGTTTTTCTAAAGTCTATTATTGGCAGGTCAAGTGCTTAGATTACCCTTTAGGGAAGTTGTATCAGACAACAGAAGATACAACGTTATTTACTTATACTCTCCGAAAAATGATTTTTATTATTCGAGCGAAACCAAAAAGATGTTGTCTCATCTAAAGGCGTGGGACATAAAACGGTAAAGAAATTATTTCAAGAGAAAAATACCGGTATCGTTGCGTGAAATATGGCCTATTATTGAGCGTAAAGGGAAATTATCTGGATACCGGGTGTTTATAAAAAGGTAGAAAAATCTTGCTATAATAGAAGCGCTTTTTGTGCTACAATGGACAAACAGAGATTGATAAGGGGAAAACAATGCAAAATAAAGGGGCATGGCGTAAGTTTGCGGCGTATTTATTGGTATTTTTACTTTTACTTACGGCAGTAGAATACATTCACCAGACTTGGTCAAACATACAAAAGAAGTGGCATACGGTTCCAGTTATACTGAACTTTTTAAAAGGTATTGAAACAGATAATGTAAAAATATAGAAATTACAAGTTATGGTACTTATCAGAAGTCGAAGGACAAACAAAAAGACGGAAAGTCTTTTGCAATGGAAGTGCCAGACCAAGCAGAGGGACTTATGCCTTTATTAGTACAACACAATGTGGATGTTGTGCAAAAGGAAACGCTGAAAACCGAGTATTTGGGTAAACGTTTTAGGCAATTTAATACCAATTTTATTGATGGTAGGTATCTTTATCTATAAATCAGCAAGGTGGTGGCAGCAAAATTTCTCAATTTGGGAAAAAGCCGTGCGAAATTAAAATAGTGAAAAAGTTAAGGTAACCTTTTCTGATGTTGCTGGTTCTGATGAAGAAGAAGAATTAGAGGAAATTGTCTCTTTCTTAAAAATCCGAAAAATTCCAAGCATAGGTGCAAAAATCCCTAAAGGGGTTTTTACTTTACGGGGCTCCAGGTACGGGGAAAACGCTCTTTGCAAAAGCAGTTGCTGGCGAAGCAGGTGTACCTTTCTTTACAATTTCCGGCTCGAGTTTGTTGAAATGTTTGTTTGCAGTCGGGGCAAGTCGAGTTAGAGATTTATCTGAACAAGCGAAAAAGAATAGCCCTTGTATTATCTTTATTGACGAGATTGATGCTGTTGGTCGTCAAAGGCTGGTGTTGGTGGTGGTCACGATGAACGTGAACAAACACTCAAACCAACTCTTAGTCGAAATGGACGGCTTTGAGGCCAATGAGGAATTATTATTTTTATGGCAACTAACCGTCCAGATATTTTTAGATTCTGCTCATTCCGCCCAGGTCGTTTTGACCGACAAGTAACGGTGTCACGTCCAGATGTTAGAGGGCGTGAAGAAATCTTTAAAGCGGTTCATACGAAAAAGAAACCTCTCGCCGTAGATGTTCAGTTGAATATTATTGCCAAACAACGTCAGGCTTTACTGGCGCAGATTTAGCAAATTTAGTGAATGAGGCGGCACTTTTTAGGCAAGAGAAGATAGAACGAGATTAGTCAGAAAGATTTGGAAGTGTCTATCGAACGTATTATTGCTGGCCCAGAAAAGAAAAATCGTGCGAAAATTAGCGATAAAGAGTTGGATATCGTTTCTTATCACGAGGCGGACACGCTATCATTGGTCATCTTTTGCCACTTTGTGATCCCGTGCATAAGGTATCTATTATTCCAAGGGGTAGTGCGGGTGGTTATACAATGTCACTACCAATTGAAGATTGCAATTATATGACAAAGGCGCAACTCCTTCAAGATATTACGATGTCACTCGGTGGACGTGTGGCAGAAGAAGTGGTTTTAGGCGATATTTCAACGGGGGCGTCAAAATGATATTGAGCGTGCAACCAATACGATCAGACAAATGGTAATGCGTTGGGGTATGAGTGAAGAGTTTGGAACAATTGCCTTTGGCGAAGATGAATCTCAAGTGTTCTTAGGAAGAGACTTTGAGGTCATAGTAGAAATTATGAGGAAGCTAGTGCGTTTTCAATCGATACAAAGAAGTGAAAACGATTATGGACAATTGCTATAAAAGAGGCGACAGAAATTTTAACGACGAATAGAGATAAACCAGGATCATTTCAAAAGCCTTGAAAGAAAGAGAAGTCTTAAAATGCCTTTGAATTTAAAGGGCTTATGGATGGTAAAGACTTAGAAACGATCGACCAAGAAGCACAAGCTGAGAAAGAAAGATTAGAAGAGATTAAAAATTAGAAAAGCGAAGCTCCAGAAAAATCCGATTCTAGTGAAAAATAAAAACGAAAAAGCTCACTCGCATTTAGCTAGTGAGCTTTTAATATAATTACTAAATCATTTCTTGATTTCTTTAATTGACAATAATCTCTTACAAGCATACAATGAATATAAAATATGACAGATTTTTCTGAAAACAGAGAAAAGTTGGTGTTATGGAGGAGGAGAGGTTGTGTTTAAGATTATTTCGCATACACTTTTAGGTGGGACAACAGCGGAAATGGTCGTTGAAGCCCCTTTTGTTGCACGAAAGGCAAAAGCGGGTCAATTTCTAATCAATAGAATTGATGAAGAGGGTGAAAGAGTACCGTTGACCATTGCCGATCACGATAAAGAAAAGTACGGTACAATCACGATGGTGTACCAAGTTGCTGGTCGTTCGACAAAACAATTGGCGTCATTAAAAAGTAGGCGAGTACTTAGCAGATGTAGTTGGTCCACTCGGTATTCCAAGTGAAGTGGAAAATTTTGGTACGGTAGTTATCGTTGGTGGTGGTGTTGGTATTGCACCAATTTATCCGATTGCAAAGGCGCTAAAAAGAGGCTGCCGGCAACCGTGTCATTTCTATTATTGGCGCAAAATCAAAAAGATATTTTATTTTGGGAAGATAAAATGCGCACAGTTAGTAGCGCGAATTATTGATTGCAACAGACGATGGGTCTGTCGGACATAAAGGTTTTGTCACCGACTTATTAGATAAAGTAACAGAAGAAGAATCGGTTCAAGTGGTCTGGGCGTGTCGGACCGATGATTATGATGAGAAGTTGTAAATGTCATTAAACCGAAAGGTATTAAAAATTTTGTATAGTATGAATCCCGTTACGATTGATGGTACGGGGATGTGTGGTTGTTGTCGTGTTAAGGTTGAGAAGAAACTAAATTTGCTTATGTGGAAGGACTCAGAGTTTGACGGTGCTTTAATCGATTTTTGACCTAGCGATGAATAGGGCAAGATGATGAAAGATTTAGGAAGATAAGGGAAACTGAATACTATGATCACAGGCGCAATTTTAGGCTATCACGATTAAGGAGGAGTAAGGAATGGCGAGTAAAGCACCTAGACATGAAATGCCCACACAAGAGGCAATAGAGCGTAGAAAACTTTTGATGAAGTAGCACTTGGCTATACATTAGAAACGGCGATGGAAGAGGCAAAACGTTGTTTGCTAATGCAAAACCGCGTTGCGTAAATGGTTGCCCCCGTTTTCGTTGATATTCCACAATTTATTTATTCACTTTCGAAGGCGATTTAGAAGAGGCCGCCAGACGTTTAAAAATAAAACGAGCTTGCCAGCCGTTTTCGTGGTCAGTTTGCCCCCAAGAAACGCAGTGTGAGGGAACTTTGTGTTCTTGGCGTAAAGGTGAACCAGTTGCAATCGGTCGTTTAGAACGCTTTGTCGCTGATTGGGAAGCGAAAAATATGGAGAAGGTAGTGACCAAAATCGAGAAAAACGGCAAGAAAGTGGCTGTTATTGGTTCTGGACCAGCAGGTTTGGCGTGTGCGGGTGACTTAGCTAAGATGGGTTATGAGGTAAACCATTTTTGAATCACTTCACGTTGCCGGAGGCGTATTGATGTACGGGATACCCGAGTTTCGTTTGCCAAAGGCTATTGTTCAACGTGAAATAGATTATATCAAATCTCTTGGCGTTACGATTAAAAACAAAATGTCATCGTTGGTCAGTGTATACGATTGAAGAGTTGCGTGAAGAACTCGGCTTTGATGCTTTCTTTGCAGGAACGGGAGCTGGGCTACCTTTCTTTATGAACCTACCAGGTGAAAACCTAAACGGGTATATTCGGCGAATGAATTTTCAACACGCAGCAATTTAATGAAAGCGTATGATTATCCCAATTATGCTACGCCAGTTAAAATTGGTAAAAGAGTGGCTGTTATTGGTGGTGGTAATGTTGCAATGGATGCGGCTCGTACCGCACTTCGCCCAGGGTGCAGAAGAAAGCTATATTGTGTACCGTCGAGGGAAAGAAGAAATCGAGCAAGGGCGGAAGAGTTGGAACACGCTATTGAAGAGGGCGTTCAATTAAAGCTCTTTAGTAGTCCGATAGAATATCGTGGTGATGATAAATCTATCTTAAACGAAATGGTTTTTGCAAAAATTTGAACTTGGTGAACCAGATGAAAGCGGTAGAAGAAGACCAGTGGCAATCGAAGGATACGGAAACAATGCCGATTGATACCGTTATCGTTGCGATTGGTCAAGGGCCAAACCCAATTTTCACGAGAAATACAGAAGGGCTTGAGTTAACTAAAAAGGGTAATATTATTACCAACGAAAAACGCGAAAACTTCGCTAGAAGACGTCTTTTGCTGGTGGCGACATTGTAACAGGGGCGGCTACTGTAATTATAGGATGGGCGCCGGCAAATTGGCGGCAATTGAGATTGATAAGTATTTAAAATCATAAATAAATAAAAAGCACCTACATAGGTGCTTTTTGTTTTTATTCTTTAGCTTTTTTCTTGACGATATTTTCTAAACTATATATAATGAAATAACTACTTAGCAAATATGGAGGAGAAAAATGAATAAAAGACTATCCTTAGTACAGCACTTTTTAAGCACAATGGCACTAGGATTATTAGCCGGCTGTGGCAATACAGAAAAACCATCAGAAGATAAGGGTAAAGATTTAATTAAAAATAGGTGTCATTCAATCTCTAGAACACGGTTCACTAGATGCGGCAAATAAAGGTTTTGTTGACGGTTTAAAAGAAGCTGGTTATGAAGAAGGTAAGAATGTAACTTTCGTACAACAAAAATGCTCAAAATGACCAATCTAATTTACAAAGCATCGCCCAACAATTTGTTTCTAATAAAATGGATTTGATTGTAGCCATTTTCTACGCAATCAGCACAAGCGGTTGCTAGTGCAATCTAGCGATATTCCTATTCTAGGAAACAGCAATTACAGACTATGAAACAGCAAAATTGGTAGAAAGCAATCAACGTCCGGGTAGAAATGTTAGTGGTACCAGTGATATGAATCTGATTGCCGATCAAATCAACCTTGTAAAAAGAGGCTGTACCAAACTTGAAAACCTTAGGCGTTATTTCACAGCTCTAGTGAGGCAAATTCATTACAACAAGTGGAAGAATTAAGACGCGTTGCCAAAGAAAAAGGCTTGCTTTTTAAAAAAGAAGTCACCGTTTCTAGTGTAAACGACATTCAACAAGTGGCAAAAAGTCTAATCAATGAAGATATTCAGCAGTTTATGTGCCAACAGATAATACGCTTGCATCAGCTATGAGTAACTCTAGTAGGTATTACTAACGAGAAAAATTACCAGTTATGACAGGCGCAACAGCGATGACTGATGATGGTGGGAACCATAGCTTTAGGTGTAGACTACTACTCTTTAGGTAAACAAACAGCTGAAATGGCAGTACGCTATTTAGAAGGTAAGGCGAAAATAGAAGATATGCCAATCGAAACGGCACGTAATTTTGAAGTAGTTATCAATCAAGATTCGTTAAATAAAATTGGTTTAAAATTACCAGCATCTATTATGGATCAAGGAAAAATAAAATAAAAGACATCTCATTTTAGAGATGTCTTTTTAACGCACAAAAAACAAAATCATTTTCAGTGGATAAGCTCGGTTCAAAGGTAAAGCCTTGTGGTTTAAAACTAGTAATTGTATCTAGATTAGTAGTTTGATGTAATGCAATCAGACGTGTCATTTCCCCACGTGCCATCTTACTTAGGGTTGCTTGTTTTTAGGGCGGTTCCAAGTTGTTCTTTAAATGTAAAAAGTGTAGATAGGTATGTTAATATAAGGTAAAAGCGGAGAAATGTATTCTTTAGAGGCCAAATTAATTAAAAATCTAGCTTCATTTTAAAAGTATCGATAATTTGTAAAGCTTTCCAAAAATTTTTCTAAACTAAGATTGTTGACTAAAAAGTGGATTTTCAAAAATCTAGACGATAGTTTTTAATAGCGTCAAAGGACGAAGTAAACCATACAGCCCACTAAAGATAAATAGATGGTCGGCTAAAAATTTCTGCCACCTTATCGAGATTTTCTTGATCCAGGTATTTAAAACTAGACCAGTAAAACTTTCAATAGCTGGTGCAAGCGGTGTAGGATTTTTCAAAAAGAGAGGTAATTTCTTTTGGCTTTTTATCACTGACTTTATAAAAACTTTGAATGTGCCTCGTTTTTAGTGCCAACATCAAAGCTTTTTCCACGAGCTGACTTTCCGTCTCAAAAATAGGTTTTTCTAGGTAAGGGGTACGTTCTTTTGGTGTCGTCATTGTTTTTGTTGGGGAAAGTAAAATTTTCATTTGTAACTCCTAAAAGACATTGATTTAAATAAGGCGAGAATATCTTCAGCTTTTTGCCTCTAAAAGTGCCGTTTTCGGATTGTAAATTTAGCGGTTTTACTTCTGTTGGGGAGATGATTTTTGGACGGCAACAATAGTCATACCAGCTTTGGCAACGAGTTCTTCTTTCCTCTGAGACTCAAAAAGAGCCACGAACGGACAAACATAGAAGTTTTGCCTGTACGCACAATGGTGGCATAGGCGCGCAACCGATTGCCAGGAAAAAGGGGCTTTATTATTAAAACATATGAATTGCTAGAGTTGAAACAAAGGTTTGATTGTATTCCAGTCCGCATTTGCCTGAAATATCATCAAGTAATTTGGTAATATTACCACCGTGCATACTACCTTTTCGATTAAGTTCGTCTTCAGAACAAATATGATCGGCTGAAATTGTTGTAGAATTAGAATAAAAAGACATAGTTACTCCTAAATTGTTATATAGATAAATGGTATGCAATAATTCATCGTAAAGATTAGTTTTATTTTTCCACTTAAAAATTATGACCGAGAGAAACGTTGACATAGGTCGTGTGGTTTTTTCTTTTAAACGCATTCTTTGATGAGAGTGGGCACAAATTGCAAGATCTACTTTATAGTAGTCGTATAAGGCAGAGTAGTACCTACTCACCCATAAAGGCAATTGTTGTGTTAAAAATCATCTGGATAGAGTTCTTTTAGGTGCAGCATATGTAAGACAGAACAAATTTTCTCTGCTTTACGTAGGGTTTCTAATAGTTTTTAGCTGTGCATTTAGTAGGGCAAGGCTACTTTTGTAATTGTCTCATTTAAAGTAGGATCTTTTCGGCTATCTTGAATGTATTTGTATTCTGGATTTTTAGTCAAGAATTGATGTTTTTCTTTTCGCTCATCGTTTCATAACCTTGATGCAAACCATAATCATACCAACTTGGACCACCGATAATTACCCAGTCCTTGTAAACGATAGGATTGAGATATAAGCTAAATGTTTTATGCGTCAATAGTAAATTCTGATAGGCGTCCGCATCCATACAGTCGTGCTTTGTCTTTTTCTCACCCAAACAATAAAGTTCGTGATTACCGGGAATAGCAAGAAGTTTTGTCTTTGTCTCCTTTGAAAGCGTTTCATAAAAATCTAGGGCGTTAAAAAGCACCAGTGATAGTATCACCACAAAAAGGAGATAATCTAAAGACAGGTCAGAGGAAAGTTTGGATAGTGCTAAGATGAAATTACGATGTGTATTATAATCAATATGTAAATCTCCAATAAAAACCTATTCTCATATGTTTCCACCTTGTTTTAGGTATCTAAAGGTAACTTTACCGAGATTACGTCAATAATGATTGGTAAGGAATGAATTGGTATGTTATAATGACAAGACATTAGATAAGGAGAAAAATTTGAAAGGAGAAGATTGAAATGAGTAATCAAAGAAAAAGCGCATTTATAATAAATTAGTACGTGATAGTATCCCAGAACAGATTGAAAAAGTGGCGATATTTGTATTCATTGTGTTCTCGAAGACGAAGACGAATACCGTTTTTGCTCTAGATGAAAAATTAGATAAGAAATAGTTGATTATCAAATCACTAAAGATATTTCAGAGCTATCTGATGTTTTAGAAGTCATTCATGCGATTGTTGAGGCAAGAGGCTTGACTTTTGAAGAGTTTGATCAAATGCGTTTGAAAAACGTGAACAACGTGGCGGTTTCTCAAAAACGTATTCTAGTTAAAGAAATTCACGACTAAGGCGTCTGTAAAGGAATCAAAAATGTCGACACTAAAAGTTGCGCTTGTTCAAATGATAGTAACAAAAATAAAGCCGATAACTTAGCAAAAAGACTTTATTGGACAAGCTAAAAAGAAAAATGCAAAATTAATTATTTTACCTGAAATGTTTCAAACACCCTATGATATTAAGCTATTTTCACCTATGCGGAAGAAAAATGGCGAAACGTGGCAATTATTACAAACCCTAGCGAAAGAACATCAAGTCTTTATTGTTGGTGGTAGCATAGTAGAAAAAGAAGGGGACAAGCTCTACAATACGAGTTTTGTATTTAGCGATAAAGGAGAAGAGCTTTGCAAAAACATAGAAAAGTTCATCTTTTTGATATTGACATTAAAAATGGTCAAAGTTTTAAAGAATCCGACACGCTGACAAAGGGTGAAGGCGTGACTTTTTAATAGGAAAACATCGTTTGCTTTCTGGTATTTGTTTTGATATTCGCTTTTGCTAGTTATGCCGACTTAATGAAACAAAGTGGTGCTGAAGTATTCATTTTATCCCGCAGCTTTTAATAGTACGACGGGGCCAAAACATTGGGAACTATTGTTTCGTTCCAGGGCAAATGATAAATCAAGTATATACCATCGGTGTCTCTTCTTGCTAAGTCAAAAAGAGGGCTATCCCGCCTACGGTCACTCTATTGTTGTAAACCCTTGGGCAGAAGTGGTACTAGATATGAAAAACCGAAGAAGGTAGCCTATGCGATTCTAGATTTTTGATTTGTAAAGGAAGTTAGAAGAAGTATTCCTTTAATAAAAAGGACCTATCTAAAAAGATAGGTCCTTTTTGTTTACAGACTATCAATATAAGTTTTAACCGCAATACCAGCATTTGCATCATCGCCAGCGGCAGTTGCCAACTGACGGACGGCTTTTAGTGCAACATATCACCGCAAGCGAAAACGCCGGCAATATCCGTTTCTTGATTGGCTTTTACTAAACATAACCATTTTCTAAGGTGAGCTTATCTAAAAGAGTTCATTGTGAGGCGCATTACCAATAAAAATAAAGACGCCGATACCAGTTTCATCAACAACTTCAGTGAGTTCGCCAGTTTTTGTATTTTTCAAAACGGCTTTTTGTAAGGTGCTATCACCTTCAATTTTAGTCTAAAAACGGTAGTCAATCTAATTTCAATATTTGACATATTGCGTGCTCTGAAAACGGAATAGCTTCCAATTTTTCAAGGGCGTGAATGAGATAAACTTTTTTGCAAGACTAGCAATGTAGTGACATTCTTTCAAGGCAGCATCAGAACCACCTACCACAACAACACGTTTTATCCTTATAAAGAGGTGCATTCTTTGGCGCATTGTAGCTTAGCCCTTTTTCAAAGAAATCTACTTCACCTTCAATACCAAGTGGTTTTGATAACCACCAGTTGCCAAAATAATTGCTTTTGCTTGATAAGTTGCACCATCAATCGTAAGGACCTTGCTTTCAAAATCGATCAACACGACCCTTTAGCAGTTAACGCCTCGCTTTTTAGCTTGTAATCATTCGTTTTGTGTGGATTCGCCTGCTTTTCATTTTCGATTAGTGCAGGGGAAATGACTAACCGTAGATACACGTGCAATTGTTCCCCCAAATTCATTTTGTCTCAACCAATAGAACATTTAAATTTCTACTACTCGCATAGATGGCAGCAGTAATTCCACTGACACCACCACCGACAACAGTACATCATAATTCATCTTTTGATTACCTCCCTGCTAATTTTAATTTAGTATACAACTAAGAAGATTAAAAATTTTCAAGTTCAAGAGAGAAAGAAAGATGAAATGATGAACAACTAAGTAGAGCTACAGTATTTTGGTAAAAACTGATAATTTAGAAAATTAAAATGCTATTTATGAAAGTACGATCAGTAAGAGGCGTAAAAGAGTTAAAAAGAAATAAAAAGATGATAAAAAGATGATAAAAAAGAGTTGACAAGGGAGAATAAAGGTGGTAATATGACTAAGCTGTCTTTGAGATAGCTTCTGAAAAACTACACGAGTAACAAGAGCATTATATAGCGATGTATAATGCGAGGTCATTTCTGAAAGCAGAAGAAAAGTAAACTGAGAGATTAAGAAAGAAAGGGCATACGGTGGATGCCTAGGGCGCTAAGAGCCGAAGAAGGACGTGGTAAGCTGCGAAAAGCTACGAGGAGTTGCAAGCAAACAGAGAATCGTAGATCCTGAATGGGAAAACCCTGCTAGAGTAATATCTAGTAATCTATTACTGAATACATAGGTAATAGAAGGCAACCCAGGAACTGAAACATCTAAGTACCTGGAGGAAAAGAAAGAAAACTCGATTCCCAAGCAGCGCGCGAGCGAAAAGTGGAAGAGTCCCAAAACCGGAGGTATCCGGGGTTAGGACATTCAAAAAGGTCGGATAGATAGGTCGAATGATTTGGGAAAGTCAGTCATAGAGTGTGAGAACCACGTAGACGAAATTTGAGAAGACTGGGAATGGATCCAGAGTAGCACTGAGCACGAGGAATTCCGGTGAAGGAGCGGGGACCACCCCGTAAGGCTAAATACTCCTTAGCGACCGATAGAGAACAAGTACCGTGAGGGAAAGGTGAAAAGCACCTCGGAAGAGGAGGAAAAGAACCTGAAACCGTATGCTTACAAGCAGTCCACAGCCCCACATGAGGGTAGTGGCGTACTGCGTAGAACGGACCAGCGAGTTACGTATAGTAGCAAGGTTAAGGGAATACGGCCAAAAGCGAAAGCGAGTCTTAATAGGCGAGAAGTTACTGCGCAGACCCGAAACCAGGTGATCTACCATGAGCAGGTTGAAGCGTTGAAAAATAACGTGGAGGACCGAACCAGGACACGTTGAAAAGTGTTTGATGACTTGTGGGTAGGGTGAAATTCCAATCGAACCTGGAGATAGCTGGTTCTCCTCGAAATAGCTTTAGGGCTAGCCCTCTGAATCGAAATACTTTGGAGGTAGAGACTGACTGCGTGCAGGGCTTCACCGCTCACCAAATCTTATCAAACCATGCCAAGTATGAATAACCGGGAGCAGACTATGGGGGATAAGCCTCATAGTCGAAGGGAGAAGCCCAGACCGCCGTCTAAGGTCCCAAAGCAATTGTTAAGTGGAAAAGGATGTAAACGCAGAGAGACTAGGATGTTGGCTTAGAAGCAGCCACCATTAAAAGAGTGCGTAATAGCTCACTGGTCCAGGGGTTTTGCGCCGAAAATGTAACGGGGCTCAAAACACTACACCGAAGACGCGGAATTACGAAAGTAATTGGTAGAGGAGCGATCCATATAGGGCGAAGCGGTAGCGGAAGCGGCCGTGGACAGTATGGAAGAGAGATGCTGGTATAAGTACATGATAAAGAGGTGAATCCTCTCGCCGAAAAATCTAAGGATTCCTAAAGGCCTGTCCGCCCAGGGTAGTCGACCTAAGGCAAGGCCGAAAGGCGTAGTCGATGGGAAAACTGGTTGAGATTCCAGTACCACCAAAAAGCTGTATGAATGAAGCAATGACGCAGAAGGATAGAGAGAGCGCCCAGTTGCAGAGGCGTTTAAGTAAGTAGGGTGGATGTGTAGGCAAACGCACTCGAGGACCCGAGATACGAATACGAGCGAAGATGAGTAGCGAAGTCCTTGATTCCAGGCTGCCAAGAAAAAGTTGCTAGTGAGGCTAGAGGTGCCCGTACCGCAAACCGACACAGGTAGATAGGTAGAGAATACTAAGGCGCGCGAGATAACTCTTGTTAAGGAACTCGGCAAAATGACCCCGTAACTTCGGGAGAAGGGTTGCTCCATTGTGAGTATGAGCAATACAGAGCAGAGGAGAGTCGCAGAGAAAAAGGTCCAGGCGACTGTTTAGCAAAAACACAGGTCTTTGCGAAATCGAAAGATGAAGTATAAGGCTGACGCCTGCCCGGTGCTGGAAGGTTAAGGGGAAGAGTGCAAGCTGTGAACCGAAGCCCCAGTAAACGAGCTAGGCCCGTAACTATAACGGTCCTAAGGTAGAAGGAAATTCTTGTCGGGTAAGTTCCGACCCGCACGAAAGGCGAAATCGATTCTGGGACGCTGTCTCAACGAGGGGACTCGGTGAAATTTGAATTACCGGTAAAGATGCCGGTTACCTGCGATAGGACAGAAAGACCCCATGGAGCTTTACTGCAGCTTTGATATTGGGTTTCGGACTGATATGTACAGGATAGGTGGGAGACAGAGAAGCGTGTTCGCCAGAATGCGTGGAGTCAATGCTGGGATACCACCCTATCTGTTTGGAATTCTAACGAGGCGTGTTAACCACGTTTTCGGAGACAGTGTCAGGTGGGCAGTTTGACTGGGGCGGTCGCCTCCCAAAAGGTAACGGAGGCGCTCAAAGGTTCCCTCAGAACGGATGGAAAATCGTTCCGAAGAGTGCAAAGGCAAAAAGGGAGCTTGACTGCGAGAGCAACAACTCGAGCAGGGTAGGAAAGCCGGACTTAGTGATCCGGCGGTTGCGATGGAAGTGCCGTCGCTCAACGGATAAAAAGCTACCCTGGGGATAACAGGGCTTATCTCCCCAAGAGTTCACATCGACGGGGAGGTTTGGCACCTCGATGTCGGCTCATCGCATCCCTGGGGCTGTAGTAGGTCCCAAGGGTTGGGCTGTTCGCCCATTAAAGCGGTACGCGAGCTGGGTTCAGAACGTCGTGAGACAGTTCGGTCCCTATCCATCGCAGGCGTAGGAAATTTGAAGGAGCTGACCCTAGTACGAGAGGACCGGGTTGGACATACCGCTGGTGAACCAGTTGTCTTGCCAAAGGCATAGCTGGGTAGCTAAGTATGGGAAGATAAACGCTGAAAGCATCTAAGCGTGAAAGCGAACCTTAAGATGAGATTTCCTGCACAAGCAATAAGACAGCAGAGAATAACTGTTGAGATAGGGTCAGGAGTGTAAGTGTAGTGATACATTGAGCGGACTGATACTAATTGGTCGAAGACTTAATCGAAGAAATGTTACTGTGGTAGTTTTGAGGGAAGAGTCTTTCAGATCCGGTGATAAAAGCGAAGGGACCACCTGCACCCATACCGAACACAGAGTTAAGCCCTTCAGCGCTGATGATACTGGTAGTATTTTCCTGGGAAAGTGAGGTCGTTGCCGAATTAATCCTCGATAGCTCAATGGTAGAGCACTCGGCTGTTAACCGAGGGGTTGCTGGTTCGAGCAGCTCGAGGAGTTTAGCGATACGTAAGTATCGCTTTTCATTTTTATTCTAAATGCAGTGAGGAAATAGCACTCATTTAGGTGCTTTTATAAGATTGACATTAAAATGAGAAAACAGGATAGATAGACTGCAATGACACCTAATCTGACAAAAAGAGATGTCTTTTTCTCGATGATATAAAAGATAGAGTATAAAAGCAATCACAAATTGGACAAAAGTAGTGATTAAAAGAAATCCCTTTGTGATAACTTATTATTATCTAAATAAATAGTAGTGGCTAAATTGATAAAAGTAAAGAGCATAAAAAGTAGCCGTAAACTAAAAACAGTCAGCTTAGAATAGTTCATGATTAAGATAACCTTTCAAAGATAGCAATGCAGCATTAGCGTAGTCATAAAGCCTGTATAACTGATGTTATAAATTGAACTTAAATTATTTTTAGGTTTTCTACAATTCATCGATTGCAATCACGATTACCTCAGCCATTCGCTTCGTAAGATTCATCATGCAGTTTGCACAATTCGTCTAATAAATCTATTGGTTCTTTTCCATTGATTTCCTGGACCGCAATAATTACCGTATTTTTCCTATAAAGCCATCGAGATTTGCTCTAGAAGTAGGGATGTTCAATTTCTTCGCATCACTTAAAATATTAAAAACCTTTCCGGCTAATACCATATTATCATCCCAATTAGCATTGTTGTTTTCCTGCTTCTATATTAACGTAAAATTATTATTTTCATCAATTTCCATAAAACAATGAAGCTTATTTTTGGATTAGAATTAAATTTTTCTTTCATTGAGAGATGGATTAACATCTGCCTTCGCAAGTAATGGATTCTGAAAGATAAACAACAATATAACAATCATAAATGATAATAGTTTTTGAAATTTTATAATACTGCCTCCTTAATAAATGAAAAGAAAATGTAAGCAAGAAGTACTCTCGCTTACATTTTAATGTATTATATTAAATTTGTCAATGTATAATTTACGCATAAGAACAGATGATTTTATAAGAAAAGTAGTTGACAAGGGAGAATATAGATGGTAATATGAGTAAGCTGTTTCGGACAGCTCTTTGAAAAATTAAACAGAATAAACCAAAAGCGAAACGTCAATAAAAATAAGTGAAAAGAGCAACAAACTCAATAAATTTGGAGAGTTTGATCCTGGCTCAGGACAAATGCTGGCGGCATGCCTACACATGCAAGTCGAACGGACGAGTTAGCGGAAGATTTTCGGATTGGAAGCTAATGAGTTAGTGGCGATGGGTGAGCAACGCGTGGGTAACCTACCTTCTAAAGGGGAATAACTACGAGAAATCGTAGCTAATACCGCATAATGCTCTCTTTGTCGCATGAGAGAGAGAAGAAAGGCGGCCTTAGAGCTGTCGATAGAAGATGGACCCGCGTCTGATTAGCTAGTTGGTAGGGTAAAGGCCTACCAAGGCGACGATCAGTAGCCGGCCTGAGAGGGTGAACGGCCACATTGGGACTGAGACACTGGCCCAAACTCCTACAGGGAGGCAGCAGTGGGGGAATCTTCCGCAATGGGCGAAAGCCTGACGGAGCAATGCCGCGTGAGTGAAGAAGGGCCTTCGGGTTGTAAAACTCTGTCCTAATCGAAGAGAGAGGTGAGAAGTAACTGACTTACCTAGGACGGTAGATTAGGAGGAAGCCCCGGCTAACTATGTGCCAGCAGCCGCGGTAAAACATAGGGGGCAAGCGTTGTCCGGAATCACTGGGCGTAAAGGGCGCGCAGGCGGTATATTAAGTCAGGTGTGAAAGTTCGGGCTCAACCCTGTGATTGCACCTGATACTGATAAACTAGAGTGTTGGAGAGGTAAGTGGAATTCCTAGTGTAGCGGTGGAATGCGTAGATATTAGGAGGAACACCAGTGGCGAAGGCGACTTACTGGCCAATAACTGACGCTGAGGCGCGAAAGCGTGGGGAGCAAACAGGATTAGATACCCTGGTAGTCCACGCCGTAAACGATGAGTACTAGGTGTTGGTTGTTTCGATACAATCGGTGCCGTAGTTAACACAATAAGTACTCCGCCTGGGGAGTACGGTCGCAAGACTGAAACTCAAAGGAATTGACGGGGGCCCGCACAAGCGGTGGAGCATGTGGTTTTAATTCGACGCAACGCGAAGAACCTTACCAAGACTTGACATCCTACTGACAGGATATAGTAATGTATCTTCGGAACAGTAGAGACAGGTGGTGCATGGTTGTCGTCAGCTCGTGTCGTGAGATGTTGGGTTAAGTCCGCAACGAGCGCAACCCCTATAGTTAGTTGCCATCATTAAGTTGGGCACTCTAGCTAGACTGCCGGTGACAAACCGGAGGAAGGTGGGGATGACGTCAAATCATCATGCCCCTTATGTCTTGGGCTACACACGTGCTACAAATGGTCGGTACAGAGGGCGGCGAAGGAGTGATCTGGAGCGAACCCCAAAAAGCCGATCAGTTCGGATTGTAGGCTGCAACTCGCCTACATGAAGTCGGAATCGCTAGTAATCGCAGGTCAGCATACCGCGGTGAATACGTTCCCGGCCTTGTGCCACCGCCCGTCACACCACGAAAGTTGGTACACCCGAAGTCGGTGATCTAACCCGCAAGGGGGAAGCCGCCCACGGTGGGATTGATGATTGGGGTGAAGTCGTAACAAGGTAGCCGTATCGGAAGGTGCGGCTGGATCACTCCTTTCTAAGGAAAGGAAATCAAAGGTTTCCTTTTGGTATTCTGTTTAATTTTGAGAGAGATCTCAAGCTTGAGGCCTATAGCTCAGTTGGTTAGAGCGCGCACGCCTGATAAGCGTGAGGTCGATGGTTCAAAGTCCATTTAGGCCTATCTAAAAACTCTACTGAAAAGGTAGAGTTTTTGTGCATAAAAACAGTTGGTTTCGACACGCCTGATAAACGACCTCCAGCGGTTCTAGTCAATTCATAGCTATATAAAAAGCACTCTGTAAGTTAGAAGCAGAGTGTATTTGGTGAGAGGTAGTAAATTTTTGTATACAGGATATGTTGAGAGAAAGAAAGGTTCTTGAAAATACACACTAGTAAAAAGAGCACTTATGTTATTTGATAAAGGTGTTGTAAGATATCTAGTAGAGCTAAGCTAAGGATTTTTGCTAGAAAAATGATTATGGAACTTGAAGTAAATGATGAAACTTATTTTTGTCGAATTAGAAGTGAAATCAATTTTTTGTCAGGTTTGATAAAGATAAAAACAAAATTCTTTAATAATACTTAGAAAGTTGTTGACAAGATAGGGATAAAATGCTATCATAATTTTTGGTTCCGAGTGAACTTGGAGAGATGTCCGAGAGGCCGAAGGAGCTGCCCTGCTAAGGCAGTATACTGGGTGACTGTATCGAGGGTTCGAATCCCTCTCTCCCGTTTGCGCTGTTAGCTCGGCTGGATAGAGTGTTTGGCTACAGGGACCAAAGGTCAGGGGTTCGAATCCCTTACAGCGCGGGAGAAAAGACCACGACATTGTCGTCGGTCTTTTTATGAAAAGACATTAAAATCACTACCACCCCAAGGGGCGAGGTTGAGATAAAAGCTGGGCATATTGATTGTGCTTGTTATCAAAGACACTAACGTTTGCACGTGCAAAGCTCAAAAATAATCGTGTTCACTAATATTGACATAGTCTTTAAAATTGATGTAGCCATCAAAAGCTTTTTAGGGGCAAAATCACGCCAAGCTTTTAGCTGTGCTTTTCCACCAGGTGTCTCGATAAGCCGCTCCAACAAAATAGTTGCTCACTTTCAATTGGTTAGGTGCCTCGTTTTTACATTACTTTGAACTCTAGTGATTAAAAACATTGTTATAAGATTTAGAATAAAAGAGTTTTTACCCAAAGTTTGACATTATTGCTATCATCATACTTTTCGTTATCATAAGTTCCATTTTTAACATTGTCAGCTTTTTGCATAGGGTTGAAATCTTTCTCGGTTACTTCTATTTCAGCATCTTGTGTCCATTCAGATTTAAAAATAATAATGAGAATAACAGTTAATAATAGTTACTTTACAGATTATTTTATTTAAAATGATATTAGGTTGATTTTTCTTTCAAATAATAAAGGGTGGTAACGCCAACAGGATAATAAAAGAAAGTGTCATTTTTTGAGGAGATAAATAACTAAGCTGATCTATATGAAGATAGCTAATGGTAATGCACCTTAAAGTAAAATGAGTAAGAAATGTAGATTGTAAAGACCCATTTAGAAAGATAAGGTGTGTAATTGAGATAGTTACTGAGCCATTTACCTAGAAATAGAGTGCTAAAAATAGAGCGATTAAAGCTCCTGTTTCAAAACATTACGTAAGAGGGCAGCTTAATATGAAACTGCTCTAAAAATTTTCTAAAGGTATAGCATAGGTAATTTCATCTACAGGTGTTCTAGTAAGGAGTAGAGCGAAAAGAAAGTAAAATAATAGTGAGGGTAAAAATAATTTGCAGAAATTTTTCATTTATCCTCCAATCTATCCATAAAAATAACTATATTATTACTATAAAATAAAATGTAAATTATACTCAACTAAATAGTTATCGTTTATATTTAAAAATTAGTTTAATGCAACAATATGACAGATTTTTCATTGAATTTATTTGAAGGAACAAAAACATAGCAAAGCAAAAAGATAGATAATAAAAATAAATAAAAAGTAATGAGTTTAAGGTGCTATGACTTTAAAAAGGCAGTATAAAGGGCTTTTATTGAATTACTCTTAGCTTATTTTGTAGTTTATTTAGAAAATTTAGATAAGTTTTATTGCAAAAAGAAAACAGTTTGATATAATAAAACTGCTATTTAATAAGTTTTTGATAGCAGATAAGTTTATAGAGGACTCAAACTGTTTGAGTGATTGGAGATATTAAATAGAGGAAGGTGTCAAAATGAAGATTCATTTATTTTCCCAGTGTATGGTAGATATGTTCTACCCTAAAGAGTTGGGATTGCTGCCGTAGAAGTGTTGGAGCGTTTGGGTTGTGAAATTATCCCACCTAAAAAAACAAGCTTGTTGTGGTCAGCCACCAATCAACTCTGGTTATGTACAAGCGTCTCAAAGCAGCGATAAAAAATACGATTAAGGCGTTTGAAGGTGCAGAATACATTGTTAGCCTTTCAGGTTCTTGTGCTTTTGCAATTAAAGAGGAATACCCTCATTTACTTGCAGACGAACCACAATGGGCAATGCGTGCAAAAGAAATGAGTAGCCACATCTATGAATTTACTGAATTTATTGTAGATGTTTTAGGTGTTACTGATGTCGGTGCAAAATTAGATAAAACTTTAACCTATCACAAATCTTGTCACTCAACAAGACTTTTTAGGCGTCAAAGAACAACCAATGAAGCTGATTGAAATGTACAAGGCTTAAAATATATTGAGATGGAACAAGCACTTCGTTGCTGCGGCTTTTGGTGGGATCGTCTCTGTTAAACAACCGGTTATTTCTGAACAAATTGTTGCAGAAAAAGCGCAAGCGGTTGTAGATAGTGGTGCAGATATTTTTATGTGGTTCTGACCAAGCTTGTTTGATGAATATTGCTGGTAGACTTGACCGTATGCGTGATAATGGTCAATTGACTCGTGACATAAAAGTAATGCACATTGCTGAAGTCCCAAATTCAAGATAGGATAAGGAGGGGTTAAAGTGGCGATTTTATTTGATCAAGACAAGAAATTTAAAGAGCGTGTTGATAAGGCTGTTAGTATGAATTTCAAACAAAATGCAATTCATACCGCTCAAAATGTATTTTATGGCAAGCGTAAAGAAGTTGTAGGCCAAGTGAGGAATGGCAAGATTTTCGTCAAGCAGCGGCTGACATTCGTGACCACGTGCTTGCAAATATTGATTACTACTTAAATCAGTTTGCTGAAAATGCTGATGGTTGTAAGGTTTATTTCGCACAAAATGATGTTGAGGGCGTCTCAGTCAGGGTATTAGAGATTTTTGAAGCTGAAAACAAGCAAAATAAAGCTGTTAAATCAAAATCAATGATGACAGAAGAAAATTAGTGAACCATGTTCTCTTAGAGGCTGGTATTGAGGTCAACGAAAACAGACTTAGCTGAAAGTATTCTTCAGGTTGCGGATTGGGATCCACCATCACACATCGTTGTGCCAGCACTTCACTTTGAGACGTAATGCAATTCGTAAATTATTCAACGAAAAATTAGGTTATGAAGGGACAGAAGATCCAGAAGAAATGACACGTTTTGTACGTGGTAGAATGCGTGAACGTTTCTTAGAAAAGCGGATATTGGGGTTACTGGTTGTAACTTTGCCGTTGCTGAAACTGGGCATGACGATCTTGGTAAGTAATGAAGGTAATGGTCGTATGAGTACGTCCATACCGAAAACACAAGTGGTTATTTTTAGGTATGGAGAGAGTTGTACCTACTTTTTGAATCACTTGATGTTATGATGGAACTTTTAATTCGTAGTTCTGTTGGGGCTAAAATTTCTAACTATTTCTCAATGGTAACTGGACCTCGTAAAGCGGATGAAGTAGACGGACCTGAAGAAGTCCACATATTATCGTAGATAATGGTCGTTCTAAAATCATCAATGGTGAATTTGACAGATGCTTCGTTGTATCCGTTGTGGGGCATGTATGAATATCTCGTCCAGTATATCGTCATATTACTGGTCACGCTTACGGCTCTATTTATCCAGGTCCAATGGGTGCGGTACTAACACCACTACTTGTAGAAGCTATGATAAAGCAGGCTCATTACCTTATGCGTCAACTTTATGTGGAGGCATGTACTGATCACTGTCCGGTAAAAATTCCTTTACACGAACTACTATTGCTTCATCGTCAAAAATTAGTAGAAGAACAAGGCTATCCTTCATTTGTCGAAAAATCTATCTTCAAAGCAGCGGGCATGTGGTCTTGGTAGTTCTGCAATGTTTGATATGGGAACTAAGATAGTGCTTTAGCGTATGGGTATAATGGAGGCAAAAAGGTCGCCTTGGTGAAGGTACTAAAGCATCCCTATTTTTAGGTGGTTGGACCAAATCTCGTGATATGGAACTCTTGAAAAAGAAAAATTCCGTGATTGGTTTGAAAAACGTGAGAAAGGTGAGGCGTAAGTAATGTTAAACGAACAAAAATAAAAAGGCTTTTTGCATAATGTATCTTTAGCCCCTGGTAGAAACGCTATCCCTGATTATGTTGAGCCAATTGATTTATCTCAACGGACCACAAAACCATATGATGCAAAAATATGGGTAGTGATGAACTTTTAGAAGTTTTCAAAAGAATGTGATCGTTTAGGTACTAAATATAGATTTGCTAATCCAGAAAATTTAAAAGACGTTTTTATTAGAAGTTATTAAAGATTATGGTGGCGGTAAAGTCATTTATCCAGAAGTGGAAGAAATGGAACGTACGGTATCTATGAAGCATTTGATGTGGCAGGTGCCAGTGACGATACGACTTTCATTATGTGGGATGCGTCAAAAGGTAGAGACTACTAATATTGACAATGCACAAGACGCAAATATCGGGTGACTTTTCCTTTAGCGGGTACGCTGAAACGCAACAGTCCCTCACATGTAGTCGTGGTAGTGGTCGTTCTATCGGTTTATTACCATTGACCCATATTGCTATTATCAAAAGAGATACTATCTATCCAGAATGCACACAAACAATGGCACTTTTACGCCAGAAGTATAAAGAAAACAATGAAACTTTTCCAAGTAATCTTGTTCATATTTCTGGTCCATCTAATACAGCAGATATTGAGCTTGTTCGTGTTGTAGGGTACATGGTCTATCAATGTAACCTATATTATTTTAGAAGATTAGTTGCGTAAAAGCCCGCCTTGATATAGAGGTAGAGCTTTTTATTTTAACGTTTTAAAATAAATTCAAATTGGGTTATGTATGAAAATGTAAACTGATGGAGGGATAAATATGTACGACGTTGCAATTATTGGTGGTGGACCAGCAGGAACTTAACAGCAGCTTTATATGCCAGACGTGCGGGTTACAGCACTGTTGTTTTTGAGATGGCGTGCCTGGTGGACAAGCGTCGACAACAGAAACTCATCGCGAATTATCCAGGCTTTCCTAATGGTGTTGGCGGTTGGAACTTATGACGAAGTTTTACAAGTTTTATCTTTTGGGCTGAGGTTATAGAGCAAGTAGATCAACTTTCTAGAAGGCGATACAAAACGATTCATACCGTTTCAGATAAAACCTATGAGGCGGCTGTTATTGTTTTTAGCAACGGGCGCACACCCTAGAGTTTTGTAGGCGTAGAAAATGAAGGACGTTTGCGTGGTAAAGGGATTTCCTACTGTGCTACCTGTGATGGCTTTTCTTTTAAGGATAAAGATGTTTGCTTTTTGGTGGTGGAGATACTGCTGTTGATGAGGCACTCATCTTTCTAAAATTTGTAAAGTGTACAGTTTTTCATAGACGGATGAACTACGTACAATAAACATAGCCAAGATTTAGCGTTTTAAAGCAGATAATATCCACTTTTGTTTGGAATAGTTACCTGTAAAGTTTGAGGGCGGAAAATGCTTTGCAAATTGTCCGTACAAAAGACAAAAATAACGGGTAGAAGAAACCGATTGAATTTGATGGCGCGTTTATCTTTATTGATATTTACCAAATTCGGAACTTTTTAAAAGAAGTTGTTAAAACAGATAAAGATGGGTATGTTATTACTACAGAAGATATGAACACTTCTTTAGACGGCGTCTATGCTATAGGCGATTTGCGTGCCAGTACGTCAGTGTCTACGGCAGTTGGTGATGCAGGTGCAATTATTAGCGATATTGATCGATTTTTAGGAGCGATTAGATGCGTAAACCAAAAGTATGATCAAAGAGTTTGGATTGGTTATTTTTACTTGTTGCACTGATTATAGGCTTATTGTTACTGTCATTTATAGGATCAAACTTTTAATTTTAATTTATGGAGGATTTTAAAACATCGAAGATATGCACACATATCAATGTCAAATGCAAAACTGTGGTTATATGTATAGCCCACGGTGATCGCAAAACAAAATTCCAAAAAGGCGTGCCACTTTTCTGAACTACCTGATACTTATAGATGCCCACTTTGGTGCAAGTAAAAGTGCGTTTATTGAACTGATTATTAGAACCTACTCAGTAGGTTCTGACAAAAATACAAGCCAAAGTGCCAGTGTAGAAACTTCTTCCAACACGATGTTTTGTGTGAGCTGAATAAAAGGCTATCGCCCTTTTCAAAATAACTTTTTCGCCCTTCTCATATAAAAAGTACGGCTTCACCCGATAAAAAGTAATACCCATTCATCTTCATCTTGGTCATAATAAAATCTTTAGGAGATACTTGACCACGGGGTTTACAATACGTTCTATTTTAAGGTCGCTTTGTTTCTGAAAAAGGTCGTAAAAACTTTCTTCATAAAACCAAGCGTGTCAATACCGAAAAATTAGTCATTTAAGTTTAAGGCTTTCTTTAAGTCTTGAATGTGAGTTTTAGCGTTAACTTTTTCTAAAATATGACTAATTATTCCATTTTCATCGATGACGATGGTCATACGTCTAGTAGCACTGACTTTTTGCCAAAAAGTCGTATAGGCGGCGTGATAAAGTGAAATGATAGCTTTTGTCTTTTATCTTCTAACAACAAAAAGGTAATTGATATTTTTCGCTAAAATTCTTGTGCGTTTTTGCGCTGTCTTTAGAGACACCGATGATTTGATAGCCCTTATTTGTAAAATAGCTGTAGGTATCACGTAAGTCACAGGCTTGTGTTGTACACCCAGGGTATTGTCCTTAGGGTAAAAATATAAGATGACCTTTTTCCTAGGAAATCGCTTAAGCTATGAGAGGTGCCATCTTTATCCAAGGCAGTAAATAATGGGGCTTTTTCGCCGACTGTAAGCATAATAATCGCTCCTTTAGTAATTAATATCTCTAATTACTCTTACCCTGTTCAAAACCCTTTTATAGAAAAGTTGGCGTGGCTTTCTTTTAATATCTCAAATAAAAATAATATAATCATAAAAAGACTCTACAGAAAAAGACATTTGTCCTTTATACTTGTACTGTTCAAATTCTAAAAATAATAAAAGGAGGTTTGTGCATGAGCGCATCTCAGTTGGGGCTAGTTTCTAAGCTCTTACTTGGGATTGCAATTGGTTTAGGTTTAGGTTGTTGTGCCAGAAATAAAGTGGTTAAATTTTAGTCACATTTTCTAATGTTTTTCCTCAAAATTACCTAAGTTTTGTAATTCCTTTAATGATTGTCTGTTTGTCTGTCGAGTATTGCCAACAGCAGGTGGTGCAGGGCGTTTGCTCTGGCAACAGTAGTGCGTATTTCTACTTTGATTGCAGGTACATTGGCATATACAGTAGATTCATTTTCTTTCCAAGCTTTGTACAGTGATTTAATTAAAGGGCATGAAACAAGTGGAAGTTAGTCGATTTCTTTGACTTTTCACTCACTTGTCATACACCTTTGCCTTTGTTTTGGGATAGGTACTGTCGGTTTAAAATGACAGAGCAAGAAAACTTTGCGACTTTATGGTAAGTATTTGATGGACTTCAAGGTATTGTGTGTTTATTTTAAATAAATCTATTATTCCAGTTTTACCATTTTATATTGCTTGTGTTTTTGCAAAATTAAGCTTTACGCGCGAAGTATGGAGTGTAATGAGCGTATTTTTGAAAGTGATGCGATTGTTATCATTCTTCATTTTTGCTATTTATTCTTATTGTTCTTATTGGCAGGGGGCGTTTCAAAAACCCTCACCGTTTGTTTATATTAAAACCAAATTCCAGCTTGGTTAACTGCTGTTGGTACACAAAGTTCTGCTGCAACCATTCCAGTTAGCGTTGGCGTAGCAGATGGTGTAACAAAAGAGTATTCGTGAATTTGTAGTACCACCTTTTGCAACGATTCACTTAGCAGGTAGTACGATTACTATCGTATCTTGTTCAACGGCAGTGTTGTTAATGAATGATATGCCATGATTTAACACTGTTTGCACCATTCATAATGACCTTGGGTGTTATTAAGATACGGCACCGGGTGCACCAGGGGTGCAATTATGAGTGCATTTCGTCACTGCCAATGATTGGGATTCCAGCAGAAGGTCAATTGGCAACGCATGATAGCGCTTTTACTTGACGTCAAGATAGCTTTTGGCACAGCGTGTAACGTTTCAGGTGACAACGCACTTGCAGTCATCATTGATACACTCAAAGATTACTGGTAAGAAATTGAATAAAAGGAAAGTACCTCATCGCTTGATGGGGTATTTCTTTTTATTTAGAGAGAAAAATTTGTTATAATAAAATTGAGGTGATAGATGAAAGTGGCTGTACCTGTCACGAAAGAAAAGAAATGTGACAACATTTGAAAGTTATGACCAGCATTGATATTTTTACTTTTAGATGAAAATCACAAAATAGAAACCTACCGAATTTGACTAGTTTTTCACTTTTCTTTTTAGTCAGAAATTTAGCAAAAGGGTGGAATGCTGTCTTAGCGAAAGATATGACAGAAGGGATGATAGCTTCTTTTTAGGAATTAAAGTGAAGTTGGGGTGTCTGAAAAATGGCAAAAGTCGAAGCAATTGACTATATTAAGGAGTTGCATCAGTGAAATAAGATCTCATCTAAAGGCAAATTTATTAATTTGGGGGCAATTCAATCTGGCGAACATTTGAAGTGAGTGAGCTAACATCATTTGAAGCCTTACACAAGATACCGCAAGTTTTATTTGGTTATCTGGGATAAAGAAGACTATGAATCGGCGGCTGAAAAATGGCGGCTTACTAGTGATAAAGACCTCATCGAAAAAGCAAAATTTTTAAAAAGTGAAGCGGGTAAGCAATATTTGGCAACGGTGGATAGAGAAATATGAGTGTGGCAGCTGATATTGAAATTGCCAGTGCTTCTGATGAGCAAATTGCGAGATTATTTTGCCGAGAATAAGTCGATTATGCAGCATTTATGATTTTGTTGATGAATGGCAAAGTTGAGACTTGACGTGCTTGGACTCGTTTTGAAGAGGTAGTGGGAGAGGACAGTTTTTCTTAGATGGTTTTGGTAGCGCACCTGATGGGAGTGTTGGGGGACTCTCAGGATATTTATCTATTATGAAACCTCATCTAATCCTGGATCCTGACGACGATGAGCTTCGACACGTGTCTGTACGAAAAGGATATACGCGTTTTGATAAGGATGAAGATACGAGAGAAAATTAAAGTTGCTAAAAATTTTTAAAAAGCTTTGATATAGCAGTATGGCTGTGCTGAGACTGGCGAAAATACATCTTTATACAGGAGGTCTAATTGAATTTCTAATTTCTATAAAGTGAGGTATGGAGAATGAAAATAAGTATTAGCCACTGGCAGAAACGTATATTCCAGAGCAAGCGAATCGTGAAATTTATCTGAATGCTAATGAGAGTTTTGTGCCGTATGATGAGCTTCTTTAAAGAAAGCAGTAGAAAAGCAATTTTTAGAGGCAAGCCAAAACGCAATCGTTATCCAGATGCTTTTTCGGTAAGGGCTTTGGTCAATCTTTTGCCGACTATTATGGGTGTAGACCGGGAGTTAGTTAGTGCGGCAAATGGGTCAGATGAATCTATCTTTGGATGCTGTATGCTTGTCTTTTAAGATGCAGCGTATTACGATTCTCACTTTAGAAAGAGATTTTTCAATGTGCGTATGTGCGCACACACACACGACCGGAAAAGGTCGTTTCTTTGAATAAAGATGCATAGTCAGTAATGTTAGTGTGCCACAGATTTTCAAGAAAAGCACAGGATAACAATGTCAGTAAGGATTGTTTTCTTAATCCGTGTAACCCAACGGGTCAGAATTGACTCGATCTGAAGTGATTTCTTTAGTGGAAGGCTTTGACGGCTTAGTGCTGTTGCATGAGGCGTATATGGATTTTTGCAATGATTCTGTTATTGATTTGGCTGGTGATACCTATTCGAACCTAGTTGTTTTCGCGTACAGCTTCAAAAGCATTTGCATATGGCGGAGTGTTCGTGTGGTACGCAAGTGGCCTCAAAGATATCACGACGACGTCACAAGCAGGTAAACTGGTATGTTTAACGTGAGCACTTTGGTCAAAAAGATTGGCGAGGCAATTTATAAAGGCAAGTTACCAAAAGGCGATTGAAAACCATCAAAAGCAAGTACGGTTTTATATGAAGCGTTAAACCAAGCTTTCTGAAACTCATCCAAGATTAATTAAAATTTATCCAACACATGCGAATTTTATTTTATGGAGAGCAGAGCGCACGCTGGTATTTTAATGCACTAAAAGCCAAAGGCGTGATGACAAGAGATTTTGAGTATGAGACTGCATTTTAGAGTGTGTGTGCGGGTAACGAACAAGAAAATAAACGATTCTTAGAAAGCTTTAGAAGAAGTTTTGAAAGAGAGTATGAAGTAAAATGAAAGTAATTTCTTATTAGAAGATGTTGCAAAAGTTGGAGGTGAAGTGAGTGAGGCTAAATCTGGTCGTGCTAGAAATTTCTTGATTCCGAACAAATTAGCTGTTGAGGCAAATCTGGCGGTAATTTGAAAAATTAGAGGAAGAAAAGCCAGTCAAAAGAAGAGCTCGCTTATCAATTGTCTCAAAGCAGAAGCGATTAAACGTGAAATTGACGGCAGTAGAGAAATTCATTCAAAAGCCGGTGATGGGAGCAGTGTTTGGTACCATCACAAAAACAAAAAGAGTTTCTGAAACAATTAAAGAAAGCTTTTCACTTGGAGTGGATAAAGAAAGATTAGCCTAGAAGATGAAAAATCAAAAACGTTAGGTACCTATCCATGAGTGTTAAATTACATCCTGGAGTAAAAGCTGAAATTAAAGTTAAAATTACAGAAGCTTAAGGCAAAGAGAGCACCTTTTGGTGCTTTTCTTTTTCTTATTTTCTGCTAGGCGATTTTATTGCTAGCCTTTTTATTTCGTTAATGTGATAAAATAACAAAGACTTTATATAGTGAAAGGGATAAATGAGATGAGAGATCAGTTAAATTTAGAAGAAATACAACAAAATATTGGAACGCTACTTGATCAAGTTCGTCGCAATAGTACGATTGATCCTAGTCTTTATCTTGAATATGATGTCAAACGTGGGCTGCGTAATGCAAAATGGAACGAGGATAAATGCTGGTATCACAAGTATTTCTTCAGTTGTCGGTTATGAAGTAGAAGATGGTATGCCGATAGAAGGGCATTTGTTGCATCGCAGGATGAGACTCGCAATGATTTGATTAAGGGTCTGAAAGAAAGAAAAACGTCGCTATGAAGAGGTTGCCTACTTACTACTATTTGGGGTTTTACCGAGTGAAAATGATTTGGCCCTGTTACAAATGAGATTAAGTCATCGCAGAAATTTTCCATCAATTTCAAGGAAGACTGTATTTTTAAAATTCCAAGTCCGAGCATTATGAATAAATTGCAGCACGCTAGATTTTGGCACTATATTCCTGGCGACTCGCAATCGATGATACTTTCTCTAGAAAAGATGCTGGCGCACAATTGACTTAATTGCTAAAGCACCACTTATGATTGCTTATGCGTACCAAGTGAGCGAGCATTATTACTAATAAAAGCGAGTTTGGTGTTTCACCAACCCTAGAAAATGCTTCCAACGGCGAGAAAAACATTTTACACTCACGAACGGATTCTGAATTTACGCGTCTTGGAGGCAGAAGTGCTAGATTTATGCCCTGGTGTGCAAGCTGATCACGTGCGAGATAACTCTTGGTTACTTTGCCAACCACGTAGTATCTTCTTCAGGAACTGAGCACACCTATTCCAGCAATTTCGACGGCTATTGGTTCGCTACGAAAGGGCCACGTGCCCGCTGTTCGGCAAATATGAAAGTATTTAATATGATGCAAGATATTTCAAGTCACGTGAAAGACTGGAACAATGATAGCGAATTAAGTGACTACTTGTATAAAATTTTTGAAAAAGAGGCCTTTGATAAAACTGGTTTTAATTTATGGTATGGGTCATGCGGTGTATACCTTGTCTGATCCACGTGCCTGCATTTAAAAAGAAAGCTGGCGAACTTGCTAAGGTTCACCTTATGAAGAAGAGTACAATTTGATTACAAAGTAGAACGTTTGACCAAAAGTGCTTTTAAAGAGTTGAAAAGGTGAAAATTATACAATTTGTGCAAATATCGATTTGTATACGGATTATTTATCACCTTTTAGGGTTTTAAAAGAAGATATGTCGATTACGCCTATTTTTGCTTGTGCCAGAATGAGTGGTTAGTGTGCTCACCGTTTAGAACAGATTTTGGATAATAAGATTATGCGTCCAGCCTATGTTTTACTTGAATAAGAACAACTTAAAATAATATACCTTTTAGCATCACGTATTGATAGTGCAGAATTTTGAAACAAAATAAAATAGAAAAAGTCGACTTAATAAAAGTCGACTAATTAACGATCATAAAATTGTTATTTTGCATCCGTTTGTTTTTACCGTATTATAAAAGGTAAAAGAAAAAGTAAAGGGAGGCGAGGTAGTTTTGGCAAAAAGTAAAAACAGAATTTATCTGTTCAGAGTGTGGTTATGAAAGGCAATTAAAATGACTTTTGGTAAACTGTCCAGAATGTCAAAAGTTGGAACACTTTCTTAGAAGAAAAAGTCGTTGAGAAAAAGACGACAAGTGGACTGTGGCACTCACGAATAAGTTGTCTTACCTCGTCCCTTAAAAAGAAGTGCAAAAAGGCAGAAGGTTTAAGGATTGACACGAATATCGGAGAATTTAATCAGTGCTTGGTGGTGAGTTTGGTACCTGGCTCCCTCATTCTTTTATCGGGCGATCCAGGTATTGGGAAATCGACTTTAACTATGCAAATTATGGCAAATATTGCAAAAATGGTAGCGTGCTTTACATTTCTGGCAGAAGAATCTGCGGGCAAATTCAAAACAGAGCCGAGCGCCTAGGTGTAGAAAAAGGCGGATATTACACTTTTTACAGAAAAATGACGTATCGCTTTTTACACGAAACCGTTTTAGAATTGAAGCCAAGTCTAGTGTCTTGGACTCAATACAAACTGACTTTTGACAGCAATCTTTCTTCTGTTCAAGGCAGTGTTAGTCAATTGCGAGCTGTGACTACTTATGCAATGTCGTGGGCAAAAACTACTGGTTATTCCACTATTTTTATAGGGCATGTCACGAAGATGGTCAAGTTGCAGGGCCCAAGAGTCTTAGAACATATGGTAGACACGGTGTTATTCTTTGAAGGTGACAATAAATATCAGTACCGCATACTTAGAGCGTTTAAAAACCGTTTTTGGTTCAACCAATGAAATCGGCTTATTTTGATATGACGGCGAAAGGCTTAAAAGAAGTGCTAAATCCGTCAGAAACGTTTTTAAAAGAACGACCTGATGATACGCCGGGTTCTAGTGTCGTTGCAGTTTTAGAAGGCACAAGGCCAATATTAGTAGAGGGACAAGCTCTAGTAGCAAGTTCTGTTTATGGTCAGCCTAGACGAATGACGACAGGGACAGATTATAATAGGGTAGCAATGCTACTTGCCGTTTTGGAGAAATCATTTACCGATGGGCGATAAGGACGTCTATGTCAATATTGTTGCGGACTTTCTGTAGATGAACCAGCAGCCGATCTTGCAATAGCGATGGCAATGGCGTCAGCCTTTTTAGAAAAGACGATTAGAAGTGATACGATTTTTAATTGGAGAGATTGGTCTAACCGGAGAGATTAGACAGGTTCAACAACTAGAAAGGCGTTTAAAAGAAGCACATAAACTAGGCTATACGAGCTATTGTGCCAAAACTTCAAGATAAGATAGAGATAAAAGGATTAGAAATTATTTCAGTAAGTTCGTTAAGGAGGTTTTCCAAGTCGTTTGGGCGTAGCTATGAATGAAAGAGAAAAAGTAATTCAGAAAATAATGAAAGACAGACTGCGGAACAGCATTGCGTCGATGACTAGACAATGTTTTAAATGCTGGCACAGGTGGTTTAATTGTAATTGGTGAAGAAGAACTGTTGCGTGAAATTAGCCAGAAATGGTTTTTAACATCGATGCCACTTATACTTCTGCACATTTGTATGAATTGGCAAAGATGGACGGAGCAATCTTATGTTGCAACCATGAAAAATTATCGCATTCTAGCGGCTAATGTGCATTTGACGCCTAATCCGTCGGTACCGTCTAAGGAAACGGGTATTAGACACCGTACTGCAGAACAAACGGCAAGACAGACTGGAGCCTTAGTCATTTTCCATTAGTCAACGTAGAAATGTGATTAGTTTATATAAGGGCGATATCAAAGTCGTGTTAAGAGAATCAAGCCAATTACTCATCACTGCAAATCAAGCTTTTGCAAACATTGGATGAATATTGTGTTGTTTCTCGTGATGCCTTGAGTCGCCTCATCCTAGAAGAATTTGATGATGTGGTTTTACTTGCCGATGTGGTGCAAGTTATCCAACGTGCCGAACTCATTGCCAGAATAGAGCAAGAGCTAAAGCTCTATGTGGTGCAACTTGGTGATGAGGCAGATTGATTAAACTTCAATTAGAAGAGCTAACTAAAGGAATTGAGCTTGAAGAGAGATTAACACTGCGTGATTATATGTTCATTAAAGATGAAACAAAATTGAAGAGCAGATTGATGAAATTATTAGACGCTTGCGTCACATTGATTCAGAAGAATTATTTGATAAAAATTACCAATAGAAGCTCCTAGGACAAGAAGAACAGGACTCAACAGTTAGATTATTTTGCAAACGAGGGCTATCGTCTCATTGAATCAAATTCCGCGATTGCCAAGCAATATTATAGAAAATGTGCTAAAACATTTTTGGTGATTTTCGCTTCCTAGTGAAAGCGACAACAGATGATTTAGATGAAGTAGAGGGTGTGGGCAAGAAACGTAGCCAACAAATTTATGTTGGATTAAGACGCTTGAGAGCCCAAACGTTAGAAAGTATGTTATAGAAATGAGGGAGATTCAATGGCATTAACAATAACGAGAATTTTGATAACCTTATTTAGTTCAAGTTTAGGGTGGTTTTTGGGCCAGTACGTATGCCGATCAAATTAAAACGCATCTCAATTTAACAATGAGTGATTTTTCTTTAGTTTCGACTTTCCTAGGTGTGGTAATTTTTGGTATTATTGGTATCGCTATTTCAGCACCACTATTTAGGTTTAGCGTAAGATGTGCAAAACGGTAGAAAAATCTCTTTGCGAGAATACCTTTTGCAGAACTTTTTAGCGGTACTGTAGTTTAATTTTAGGTTTACTAATTGCCTTTTTACTTGCAATGCCAATTGGAAGGATTCCTTTGATCGGGGAATATGTTGTTTTAGTGCTGTAGCGTTTTTAGGTTACATCGGGATGAATCTAGGACGTCGATTTAAAGATAGATGGATAGAGTATTTGACGGTATTATTAACCGTGGTGTAAAAACTGAGAAAAATAGAGAAAAATGAAAAAGCAAAAGTAAAAACGGTTGCTAGGCCAAAGGTTTTAGATACGAGTGCGATTAGTTGATGGTCGTATAGTAGATATTGCCAAATCTGGTTTTTAGATGGACCACTTATAGTGGCAAGCTATGTTTTAGATGAACTCAGACATATTGCAGATAGTGGTGACAGTGTCAAACGTGTTTCGTGGCCAGAGGGTTAGATATTTTAAATCTTCTTCAAGAACTAGATGAAGAAGTCATTATATCTCCTCCTCGAGATTTTCCAGAAATTGAAGAAGTTGACGCGAAATTGGTGGCCTTAGCCAAAGAAATGGGCGGCAGTAGTAACTAATGATTACAATCTAAATAAAAGTAGCAAAATTTCAGAATGTCCGTGTAGTTAAATGTTAATGAATTAGCTAGTGCGATTAAGACGGTAGTAGTTCCTGGCGATCTTCTTACAGTTGAAATTGTTGCTGAAGGTAAAGAAAACGAACAAGGTGTTGGTTACTTAGATGACGGGACAATGATAGTTGTCGAACACGGAAAAGACAAAAATTGGAGAAACGATAGAAACTGTTGTGACAAGTATGATTCAAACGAATGCTGGTCGAATGATCTTTTGTAAAAATGATATAGGAGCGGTTATGAAAGGTGTTATTATTTTAGCTGCAGGCGTAGGTAAACGTATGGGGCAAAAATAAACAAGCAATATTTAACCTAGCTGGCGAGATGCATCTTTCGCATACCATTAGAAATTTTCAAAAACTAGCTTTAGCCAGAGGCAAAGCTAGTTTTGATGTATAAAAAGGCGACGAAGCATTTTTATCTCAAGTAATAAATGAATGTTGTTTGAATAAAGAAGAACTAATTTTAGTCGAAGGTGGTAAAGAACGACAAGATTCGGTTTTAAATGGATTGTTGGCCTTGCCAGAAATGGTTACGGATGTTTTTATTCACGATGGTGCAAGACCTTTGTTTTCGATTGAGTTAATCAAACGATTAGAAGATGCCTACTAAAAGAAAAGCAGTAATTCTGTTTTAAATGTGGTGGATACGGGTTAAACAAATTGATGATACGGTATATTCTAGGTACCGTACAAAAGAGATAGTTTAAAACTGGCACAAACTCCGCAAGCGTTTAAAAGAACTGATTTTAAACTTACATCAAAAAGCAAAGAAGACGGTATTTTGGCAACTGATGATGCGAGCCTTTTGAATATTATGATGAGAGGTAGCAACCGTAGGTGATGTGAGAGAATATAACGGTTAATGATGATTTGCTTTTGGCAGAATGGAGACTTTCTAATGAGAATAGGGATAGGGTATGACGTTCATCAATTGGTTTCAGACAGAAAGCTGATTTTAGGTGGCGTCACAATTGAGCATACAAAAGGTTTGTTAGGGCATTCAGATGCAGATGTGCTGCTTCATGCAGTAGCTTGATGCCTTGTTAGGTGCATTAGCGCTAGGTGATATCGGCAAGCATTTTCCAGATACAGATATGCAGTATAAAAATGCTGATTCTAGAAAAATTGCTACGTACCCGTCTATCAATTAATTCAGAAAAGGCTATTGCATTGGTAATCTCGATGCAACGATTATGGCAGAAAAAGCCGAATTGGCACCTTATATTGAACAAAATGAGAGAAAAATGTAGTGTTGACTTGACTTGTGATAAGCGTTAATTTCAATTAAAGCAACAACAACAGAGAAGCTAGGTTTTGTTGGTAGAGAAGAAGGGATAGCAGCCGAAGTCGTTTGTCTATTAGACATGGGATGAATAGTGCTATGAATTTTACAGGCTTATTAGAAGTACCTTTTAAAATCAAGTATCCGCTTTATCTTTTGGCTTATCTTGGTGATGCCGTGTACGAACTCTATGTGAGAACAGAGCATTTGATAAGACACAAAATGCACATCAATTGAATCTTTTGGGTATGGGTGCGTGAATCATCTGGCACAAAAAGATCACCTAGAAAATATCTTAGAGAACTTAACCGAAGAAGAGCTGGGCGTTGTACGTCGTGGCAAAAATGCCAAGGTATCGTGCCAAAAATGCCAAGATGATAAATTACCGAAAAGCAACAGCCTTAGAGGCTTTAGTAGAGTATTTATATCTAAAAGGCGAAGAAGAACGGCTTTTATGGCTTTTTAGGTCAAACAGAAGCATTTAAGGAGATAGATAATGAGTAGAGCGGATGAAATTCTAAAAAGATAATTTAAAAATAATTTTTAGAAAATGGATGTTTGGGATAAGGGGTATGATGTCAGACCGCGTTGGAAAGATGGTAGCAAAGCCTACACGAAAAAGTGCTTTGCAATTTGTAATCGATACAATTTAGCCGAAGAATTTCCTACTATTACCTAAAGAAAACCTATTTTCAAAATGCCATAGATGAACTTTTTGGATTTGGCATCAAATGATGTTAGCTTATTAAAAAGTAAGATATGGAACGCTTGGGCGGATGAAAATGGTACGATAGGAAAGGCTTATGGGTATCAATTAGCACAAAAACATCAGTATAAAGAAGGTCGTTTTGATCAAGTGGATAGGGTTTTGTATGATTTAAAAATAATCCGATGAGTAGACGCATTATGACTAATTTTGTACAATCATATGACCTTCATGAAATGGGACTCTATCCTTGTGTCATACTCAGTGACTTTTTAACGTTTCGGACGGTAAATTAAATGCACCTGTTAAATCAACGTAGTCAAGATATGATTACCGCTAATACTGGAATGTGGTACAATAGCCGATTTTAGTTCATCTTTTTGCACAAGTTTCAAATTTGGAAGTAGGCGAATTTGTGCATATGATAGCTGATGCATATATTTATGCATGACATATTGAAATGGCAGAATATTTATTAGAAAGAAAGAAAGACCGTTAGTCGCACCAACACTTGAGATGAGTCCAAAGATTAATGATTTTTATCAATTTCGTTTAGAAGATATCATCAGTTTACTACAATTATCACTGGAATTTCCGTTTCAAATACCGGTAGCAGAATAGGAGTAAAGTATTTGACTTTATCGGCCGCTTTGTGATAGAGCGGGTATTGGTGGAGCAGGCGATATGCTCCATCATTTGCTCAGAAAGAATCTCGCTAGATTACCCATAGTCCTTATTGTTTGCAATGGGAGAGAAAAACCTATGCAAAGCCTCACCTAGCAGGCGCTAGAGGGTGGAAGTAACATTGACTGTCAAAACAGCGTCAATTTAGTCCGAAAGATGCAAAGGTTGTAGGTTCCGCTTTTTAGAATTAGAAAATTTGCTAGAAAAGACCACACAGAGACCAGTATAATCGGTGGTGGAATGCTCTATGAAACCTTCGCTAGATAAAATGCACGGGTGGTTATGTTACGCACATTGCGAAAGAGCAATCCAGTAGAGGTGGATACGTAGTGTCACATTTAGAACTTAAATTAAATTGGCGTAAGATGCCTCTAATGCACAAACAGAAAAATAGTGATAAGAAGTCGCTTTTCAAATCTGGCATTATCAGAATTAGCGAGGAAAACAATGAGTGAAATTTTTGGGATTAATCCAGTTAAAGAGGGGCACTACAAACTGGAAGTCAATAAACTTTTTATAGCGAGTAGGCAACACAAATGCAATTCCTTAGCATTGTGACTTTTGACAAAAGAGAATGAAAATACCTATCCAGGAAGTTGGATAGAAAGCAATTGAAAAACGTTTTCCGTCATCATCAAAGGTGTTTTATCTTACAGTTTGCTGGAAATTGCCTGTGCGTGTTGAAGATAGATGAGATTTTAGCGTTTGCACAAAGTAAAATGAAGCGCCCTTTTCTAGTTTTATTAGGATGAAATTGAAGATCTGCAACGGTGCACCATTTGGTGTTAAAACGCAGAGGCAGCACGAGTGCTCCACGGCATTATTATTCTGAAAAGAAGATCCGCACCAGCAACAGGAAGTTGCTGCGAAAGCATCAGCTGCGCAATTAGTATCGTCAAAATTGCGCGTGTCTAATCTCGTACAAACAATGGCAGATTTGACAAAGGCGTATGGATTTGCGGGACCGATTTAAAAGGGCAAGTCTTGCACGAGAGCAAGAGCCTTTCTGGTGCGATTGCTGTTGTGGATAGGCAATGAGGGTGTTAAAGGAATCGAGAGATTTGGTTAAAATCTCTCCGCATTTTGCCGATAACGATTCCGATGAAAGCGCAAATTAACTCTTTAAATGCTTCGCTGGCAACGGGTATTATTTTAGCTGAAGTGGTGACACGCCTATGAAAACAAATCAAATTCCGGTAGATCTGCCATAATATTATTATTGGTGATTGAAAACTTGAACTGAGAACTAAAGGTGATCCTAGAACATGCAAAGAGCAAAATTAATCGATATCTTAAAGCGAATTTACAAGCCCTTAGTCAGTGCATCAAATTACGCTAGTGACGTAGTCATTTAGTAAAACCAGCCGTGGTTCAAGAGAAAATAGACAGGGTATCGAGATTATTTATACAGAAGAAGGCGTTACAGCAGATGCAGAGATTGAACGCTTGCGACAATATTACCTCGTTATGCATCGCCATAAACGTAAGGGCAGCAAGTGATAGACTCAGAACCAGAGCTGATTTTACCAAAGCATTACGCATAAAGAGCTAGAGAATCCTAGTGTTGATAGGATGAGGCAAGCATAAGTTAAAAGAAGATATTAAAAGAGATGCTCATGAGGCTACAGGAAAATCCCTTTAGATGCAAGGCTTTCTTGAGAGAGATATTCTAGCATTAAAAAGTCGATGGAATAACGCTGTATTTTGCTTGATCTTGTAAAATATAACCTAAGATGTCAGTATAAACGTGTAAAAGGGTGCCAAGTATGAGTGCAAACGCATAGATTATTTTAGGAGCAGGTTATGCAGTGACTCTCTTGTGCATACACTACAAAACGCATTTCATTTTGAACAAGCTGAAGTGTACTCACTGATGGAAACAGCTATCATCAAAACTGTACAGCTTTACATGAAGTCGCAATGGGCGATTCTAAACCAGAAGACACTATCGCCATGATTTAAAAGCAGTCGTTGATGCGAAACGTGTTCATATTGTTGGAGGCAGAAATCGTAGCCATCGACTGTAGAAAATCAGCGGTTAAGACTTCTCTTGGTGACCATCCGTCAGGCGATGTTGCAGTCAATGCGCTAGGCTTTGTATCTGAAACGTTTGGAATTGAAGGCATGAATGAAAATGCTTTTTCATATCACGAATATTATCAATTCTGAAACGATTGCCAGTCATATGCAACATATGTTTACAATATGCGAAAGCACATCAAGATAGTAAGAATAAATCAGACATTACAGTTGTTGTTGGTGCAGGCTTAACGGGGATTGAGCTTCTAGGTGAAATTGTAGACTGTTTTACCTACTTGGTGCCGTCGTTATGGTATTAAACGTGAAAGAAGTGAGAGTGCTTTTGCATTGAAGCTATGGATAGAATTTTACTGATGTTTGATGATGATAGCGTTCTTACGTGAGAGAATTTTGCATGGTATTGAATTTGTGCTTGAACATCGATTGTTGGCTGTACCAAAGAAGGCTGATTAAGCGTGGCGAAGAAACGGTGGAAATCAAAGCTTCAACGCGAATTTGACAGCTGGGGTTAGAGGCAATCGTCTAATGGATGGAACTTTCCCAGAAGGAAGCAAAAAGGCCGCGTGATAGTAGAAAATGATTTGCGTCTAAAATCAACACCAGATATGTACGTTATTGGCGATGTTGCAGCCTTTTATCGGCGAAATCAAAACACGTCCTTACCCACCAACGGGTCAAATTTCAACACAAATGGGCTCATACAGCAAAACATCGTACAGCAACTAGAGGGAAAACCAACCTTGCCATTTGTCTTAAAAACTAATGGTGTGATTTGTTCTCCTAGGGCAATAAAAATGCGATTGCTGATTTAGGGTGGGTAGAAAAATTAAAAAGGATTCTTAGCGATTTAGAATTAAAAACGTGTTTGCCGAATCAAAAGCAGATTGGCAGATATCGGGTTTTAAAAAATGCAGTTAGACAGACACGCGTGTTAAAAATAATTATAAAAGTTCAAGGAAAACCTTGAACTTTTATTTTTGGTATATACTATGAAAATAACATAGCTGACGGGGAGCTTTTTAAAGCTGAGGGAACAAATTGTTTCGACCGCACCTGATTTGGATAATGCCAACGTAGGAATAAGCGAAGATAAGACATTTTGCGTATTGCGTAGGCAATACAGCTTTATTCCAATCCTTTCTTTTAGCTATGTCAATTTCTAAAGGAGGCAAAGTGATGCATACACAAATGGAAGCAGCAGGTATTGCACTGAGGAAATGAAGATAGTAGCAGAAAAGAAGGTGCAGAAGTGAAGAATATATTAGAGAAAGGGTGCAGGTACTATTGCCACTACTCAGCTAATATTAATCACTCGCTTGAGTCCAGAGGGTATAGAAGGTTTTAAAGCAAAAATCAATGTTAATTTAGGTGTTTTGGTGATGCACATATTATGAAGTAGAAATGGATAAGGTCAAATTGTCACATCAATTCGGAGCACATGCGATTATGGACCTTAGTAATGTGGGTAAAACAAGTCAATTTAGAAAAGAATTAATTGACTACTCTAAAGCGATGATTGGAACGGTACCAATGTATGATGCGATAGGGTATCTGGAAAAAGATTTAGAAAAATTATGTCGATGATTTTGAAGTGGTTGAACATCACGCGAAAACAAGGCGTTGATTTTATGACCATTCATGCGGAATTAATAGACGTGCCGTTGAGATTTTTAAAGAAACAAAAACGTATTACCAATATTGTTTCTCGTGGTGGCTTTCTCTTTATTTGCTTGGATGGAATTAACGGGTAATGAGAATCCTTTTTATGAACATTATGACAGACTCTTAGATTTTACCTCTATGAATACGATGTCACGATTAGTTTAGGTGGATGCTTTTACGACCGGGTTCCCACAAATGACGCAACAGATGCTTGTCAGATTAGCGAATTAATAGAACTTGTTATTTTAACAAAACGTGCTTGGGATGTTGCAGTTTTAGTTGAAGGACCAGGGCATATGGGCATTATGAAATTGCAGCCAATATGATTTTGCAGAAACAGTCTTGCCACGGAGCACTCGTTTTATGTTTTAGGACCACTTTGTGACGGATGTTGCACCAGGCTATGATCATATTACTTCTGCTATCGGTGGCGCTGATTGCGGCTACTTATGAGACAGATTTCTTATGTTATGTTGCACGGCAGAACATTTACGTTTACCAGACAAAGATGATGTTAAAAGAAGGTATCGTAGCCTCCTGATTGCGGCTCATGCCGCAGATATTGCCAAAGTATTCAAACGCAAGAGAATGGGATAATAAGATGAGTGATGCACGTCGTAGAATTGACTGGGAAGAGATGTTTTTCTGCAATAGATAGTGAAAAAGCACGTGTATGAAAGCAAAACCACCAGAAGACAAACATTCTTGTTCAATGTGGGCAAAATGTGTAGCGATGCGTACAGTCAATAAAGTATTAGCTGGGTGAAGCCTTAGAGCTTAATCCATAAATAGCAGTTCCTCCTGAAAATAAGAGCTAGCATCAGCTCTTATTTGTTTTTAGAAAAGAGTAGTTGTTATTCAATAGGATAGACAAGGAAGTTTAGGGCAAGATAGGTACTTTTGAGAACAAAATAAAAGTGAAAAATAAAAATTAGTTGACATTAACTTTTATTGTGTTATTCTTCATCAGAAGTTAGGTTAATACTAATTTCAACACACCTCTATATACCCTCTTTACTAGAAGGTCACCCTTCTAATCTCAAACTTTGGCAATGCCAGCTGTTGACGACTCTCCGCCCTCCACGGAGAGTCGTTCTCAGTTTTATAGAATGTGGGAAGTTGCATTGAAAAATACCCTTGCTCTGCAAGCGGGTATTTTTATTGCAGGATTATTATACGCTTCGATACCTAGTTTTAGGATGTGACAAGCTTTTCTCAAATCATCACAGCATTTAGGACAAAGGCCAAAACGAATTTGAGATTTACCTTTTTCGGTATTTTTAAAAACCACCAGCGGGGCTGCCATCATAACAGTTTCGCTGTCAACATCAAATTCTTCGAGCATCCAAATCGCAAATTTTCAGCATCGTCAACAGGAATCGCAGGCATAGTATAAGAAAAGCATCGCCTGACTTATAAGTTGTAACACCTTCAATTTTGTTTAATTTCTTTCATAAATGCAATCTCTACGACGTTGGTATTCTTCTTGAACTTCCTATAGTAAGAAGAATCAATACCATAAAGTGCTGTTGCACCAATTTGTTCCAAGGTTGGTGCAGCCAAAACGCCCAGTAACGAGTTTGACACAAGCTTGGATAAAGTCTTTGTTCTTTGAAGCGACAGTACCAAGTCTGGCGCCACAAGCACTAAAACGCTTAGAAATGCTGTTCTAAAACGACAACGCGGGTCAGCAATGTCATCAAAGCTTGCAAAGCTTTTAAATTGTGCACCGTCAAAAGTAAATTACGATAAACTTACCACCAAAATGAAGAGATCGTGTTCTTTCGCAATATCGGTATACCATACGCAATTCTTTCTTCGGTATGACTGCTCCAGTTGGGTTACTGCAGGCTAGATAGCAAGATAGCTTTTAGTTTTAGGTGTGATTTCCTTGGTAACTGTTTCTTTACTTGGCAAATGGAACCCATCGGTAACAGATGTTGCAAAAGTATTGATGTTAATACTTGTTTCATAAGAGAAAGAGTTGTGAGTTGGCATAGAATGGTTCACAAGTTAAGATTTCCGTCCCTTCATCAGCAATTGCCAAGATAGCAAATAAAAGAGCTCAGAACCACCAGTAGTAACAACAATATCTTCAGGATCATAGTTAATACCACAATCTTTATAGTATTTACTTGTTGCTGAATTAGTTCTGGTAAGCCTTTTGATGGCGCGTGTTAGAACATCTAAGTTGGCATTTTTGATAGCATCAAAGAATAAATCAGGTGTTTTACATCAGGGGCACCGATGTTTAGATGATAGATCCCGGTCTTTTTGCTTTTTCAGGGCTGGGGTTAGTTTTTCAATTGCTGAAAAAGGTAGAGATTCAATACGATGAGATAATTGCATAAATAAATCCTCCTTATAGGCTTGTTTACCCTATTATATCACGAAAGATTAAAATAACTAGAAAAATGTTAAATATACTTATAGGATGAGAGTTAAAAGAACAAGCTAAAAAGGCAAATTCTTTTATTTTGAAGAATAGAATTTGCCTTTTTTAGGTATAAAAAGTAAGAGATGAAAATCTATTTGGAGAAAGAGAAGAAAAATGTATCAAATTACAAAATTACACTAGAAGTACGAATAAAAGCACAGCCCGTTCGTATGTACAAATGACATCGCACTGCAAAAGTGAAGATAAAAATGACTTTATTTGGGATGTGAATCAGATGATAGCACCGAATTGGTAAAAGGTAACAAAATACAGCCTACTTGAGATTAAACCAAGTAGTGAAAGTGCCTCACCGTATTGACTATGCTCGACGTGGTGCTAAAAACACGGTGTTAGTTACCGTTGAAGTTAGAGATGAAACGAATGAGGTAGTAACAGATATTAAATGGATTTTTATTTAGAGGTTATACTGGCAATCAAAATTAGATATTTTAATCCTGATCAAATGAGCAGAAACAGTCTTTGCCTTGGCAAAAAGAAGATGCGTATATGTTTTGTACTGCCGATCCTTGCTTAGAATGTACTCTTTGCTTGTTTAGTAGGGATGGAAATCATGCCTATTCAGAAAAAGTCGGTTTAATCGTCGATGGATTTAAAAGATTTTTACTGTTAAAGTAAAAAGCCCGCTATTTTGTGAGGGGCTTTTTGTTTGCGTAGTTTATATTTGATAAAAGACGGAAAAAAGGGACTTGAGGTTAGAGTGATAAAAGATTAAAAAGTATTTTTACAAAATAATTTAAAAATCTGAAAAGTTTTACTTTCGAATTTTTAAAGTAATATGATAGAATAATTTTCAGAGCGATTAACTTATACAATCTATAAAGATTTTTATTATGGAAGTTTCTTTAAGAAACAGCTATTTGTTGCTGTTGTCTGAAAGTATTAAAAATTTTTATTATCTATATGAGTGAATATCTCTTGCAGTCTTGCTCAAACTGTTGCTATATTTTTAACCAGTAAGGGCAAGGTTATGCTCTGAACGCCGTGTTGTTTTTATCAAACATCCCTCGCATAAGCGAAGTGATATAAATTTTTCTCAGGAGGAGTAACATAATGGCAGAAAAACAATTAATGACACCAAGTGAAGCGGATTGCTGAACAATTAGTCGCTGAAGGCGTAGAATACGCTGCTGGTATTTTAGGTTCAGCATTTTATGGATCTTCTCGATCTTTTCCCAGATGCAGGTATTAAATCTCATCTCTTGCCGTGATGAACACACAGCGGGTCATAGTGATGGATGCTTACAGCAGAATCTGTGGTAAAGTAGGTCTCTGTATTGGTCAAAAACGGTCCTGGGGTTACAAACTTCGTAAACTTCCAATTGCGACTGCCACAAGCACACACACCCAGTTCTTCATCGGTCCTTCAGCTGGTACTCCATCAATCGGTTGGGATGGGTTCCAAGAATGTGATCAAGTTCCAATGTTTAAACCAATCACAAAAGCATCTTTCGGTATTCCACACCCCAAGCCCGTGCAGCTGATTGCGTAAGAACTAGCTTTCAGAATCATGCATGCAGAAAAAGGTCCTGTATACCTAGATGTACCACGTGATTATTTCTATAGTAATGTAATGATGTAATTCTTCCTCCAGAAGAATATCGTTCTACTTCAGGTCCATCCCTGGATCCAGAAACAATGAAAAAGCTGATAGTTATTTTAGCTGCTACCAGTTCTTATCTGCGGTAAAAGGTGTTGTAGAAAGTGATGCTCACGAAGTAGTTAAAGCTATTGCTGAATATCTTTCTGCACCAGCAAGCTACAACTTACCCTTCACAACGATGCTCAACAATACCCACACTGGTAGGTCCTATTGGTCACATGCGTTTCTAAAGAGCTATACTCAATCAAAGAAGCTGACGTTATCCTTTGCTATTGGTTTGTGCAGTCTTTCTTACTTTGGTACACTTCCACAATATGACATTAAATACTTCAAACCAAGATGGTTCACAAAAATCAGTACAAATCGTATGTTAACCCTAAAACAAATCGCACGTGCACACCCAGTTGAAGTTGGTATCGTAGGGGATGCTCGCGTAACAGCTGGAAGCACCCCTTGCTCTGCTTAGAAGCTTCTTGGCGCTTCCGTCCAGTTGACGAAAGCTCGTGTGGCTCGATATTAAAGCTTAGGCGTGACGCTTGGGAGAAATCGAGAGATCTTGCTATGGAAGAAGCAGCTCCTGGACAAATGCACCATCGTCGTGTGCTGCGAGTTCAAACGTTTCAAACCTGAAAACGCTATCGTTGCTACCGATATCGAGTAACACTTCTTCAACAGCTAACAGCTACCTGCTCAACCAAATCCGCAGCCACGTTGCGTAGCTTAACTTTTGGTAACACAGGTTTCGCTTACCGAAGCTGCTCTTGGTGCAAAACTTGCTGCTCAGAACGTCCAGTATTCTCAATCGCTGGTGACGGTGCTTGCATGAGCTTTCTATGAAGTAATGACGGCTGTTGACCAAAAACTTAACGTTGTTGCTGTATTCAGAAATGAAGCTCGCATGCTGGAAGAAAAACCAAGTAGACTTCTATAATATACCGTTTCGTTGGTGCTGAAATTCAGCTCAAGCTCGGGCTGAATTAGCGAGTGTGTTAAGGGTGCTGAAGGTATCTATGTCAACAGTTGAAGATATCGCTTCCAGCTTTCGAGCTCTTGAAGCATCTAAAACAAAACCGGTTGTTATCGAATCCGCACCGATGGTGCAAAACTTGCACCACCTTCATCTCCGTGAAAGACGCACTTCACTGCCTGGTTCGTCTCGTTTGACAAAATATGAATCACCTGTGATGCAAAAACACTTTGCAGAAATAAGTTGTTAATAATAAGAAAAGCGACTACGTTTTGTGAGTCGCTATGTCAGCAGACATAAAAAGCTATCACCCTGGGTGATAGCTAAATAAAGAGATTAATAATATGAGGTAAATAATTTTTACGAATAAGTTAAGTGGTGTTTCTGTTACAAAAGGCAAGATAATAAACACAAAATTCGCAAAAACTTGCGTTTAATATAGAAAATCAAAGGCCTTTTAAAGGCAAGTGGACGTAATAGCAAGTGAAACAAAGGTTGACCAGAGAAGAGAGAAAGCAAATCGAAGTTGCTTCTAAGATCTAAAGAGGTACTGGTCGAGACTTGTTACTTTAATTGCAAGTGGTATGAGCCAGATAACAGAGCCAGTAGTGCTGGTAAACAGCAAAAAGTGCTAAAAGGATGTGTTAAAAATTTTGATTTTGTTGTCGCTAGTAGGCATTGCAACGCTCCTCAGTGTTTTAGATGATACACCTGATGAAGTAATTTGTCTTAAATTTTTCATAAAAAGGAAAGATAAAGAAAAGTAGTTGACAAGGAGAATATAGATGGTAATATGAGTAAGCTGTTTCGGACAGCTCTTTGAAAGATTAAACAGAATAAACCAAAAAGCGAAACGTCAATAAAAAGAAGTGCAGAGCAACAAACTCAATAAATTTGGAGAGTTTGATCCTGGCTCAGGACAACGCTGGCGGCATCCTAACACATGCAAGTCGAACGGACGAGTTAGCGGAAGATTTTCGGTTGAAGCTAATGAGTTAGTGGCGGATGGGTGAGTAACGCGTGGGTAACCTACCTTCTAAAGGGGAATAACTACGAGAAATCGTAGCTAATACCGCATAATGTCTCTTTGTCGCATGAGAGAGAGAGAAAGAGCGGCCTTAGAGCTGTCGATAGAAGATGGACCCGCGTCTGATTAAGCTGGTTGGTGGGGTAAAGGCCTACCAAGGCATGACGATCAGTAGCCGGCCTGAGAGGGTGAACGGCCACATTGGGACTGGACACGGCCCAAACTCCTACGGGAGGCAGCAGTGGGGAATCTTCCGCAATGGGCGAAAGCCTGACGGAGCAATGCCGCGTGAGTGAAGAAGGCCTTCGGGTTGTAAAACTCTGTCTAATCGAAGAGAGGTGAGAAGTAACTGACTTACCTAGGACGGTAGATTAGGAGGAAGCCCGGCTAACTATGTGCCAGCAGCCGCGGTAAAAACATAGGGGCAAGCGTTGTCCGGAATCACTGGGCGTAAAGGGCGCGCAGGCGGTATATTAAGTCAGGTGGAAAGTTCAGGGCTCAACCCCGTGATTGCACCTGATACTGATAAACTAGAGTGTTGGAGAGGGTAAGTGGAATTCCTAGTGTAGCGGTGGAATGCGTAGATATTGGGAGGAAACACCGGTGGCGAAGGCGACTACTGGCCAATAACTGACGCTGAGGCGCGAAAGCGTGGGGAGCAAACAGGATTAGATACCCCGGTAGTCCACGCCGTAAACGATGAGTACTAGGTGTTGGTTGTTTCGATACAATCGGTGCCGTAGTTAACACAATAAGTACTCCGCCTGGGGAGTACGGTCGCAAGACGAAAACTCAAAGGAATTGACGGGGGCCCACACAAGCGGTGGAGCATGTGGTTTAATTCGACGCAACGCGAAGAACCTTACCAAGACTTGACATCCTACCGACAGGATGATGCAATGTATCTTCGAGAACAGTAGAGACAGGTGGTGCATGGTTGTCGTCAGCTCGTGTCGTGAGATGTTGAGTTAAGTCCTGCAACGAGCGCAACCCCCTATAGTTAGTTGCCATCATTAAGTTGGGCACTCTAGCTAGACTGCCGGTGACAAACCGGAGGAAGGTGGGATGACGTCAAAATCATCATGCCCTTATGTCTTGGGCTACACACGTGCTACAAATGGTCGGTACAGAGGGCGGCGAAGGAGTGATCTGGAGCGAACCCCAAAAAGCCGATCCCAGTTCGGATTGTAGGCTGCAACTCGCCTACATGAAGTCGGAATCGCTAGTAATCGCAGGTCAGCATACTGCGGTGAATACGTTCCCGGGCCTTGTACACACCGCCCGTACACCACCACGAAAGTTGGTAACACCCGAAGTCGGTGATCTAACCCGCAAGGGGGAAAGCCGCCCACGGTGGGATTGATGATTGGGGTGAAGTCGTAACAAGGTAGCCGTATCGGAAGGTGCGGCTGGATCACCTCCTTTCTAAGGAAAGAAATAAGGTTTCCTTTTGGTATTCTGTTTAATTTTGAGAGAGACACCCGTAGGGGTGTTTTTTTATTTGCATTTACAAAAATAAAAAGATAGAATCAATTGGCTATTTATTGATGAGAGATAATTTAGTGTGAAAATGATAGGAATTAATCAATTAAAGACGGAATTAACTCGAAGACTGAAAAATTTTTGAATGTGCAAAAATACTGAGAGATACGCTCTTATAAAAGAGATCGTGGTTTTAAGATCTGGAAAAGAAGAAGACTTGTATTTTTGTGGAAGAATTTGGTTATCAAAATGAGCTAATTACTCATCTGACAGAAGAAAAAGTTAACCAAATTTATCATAAAACGTGCCAAAATAGAATTTCCACGGAGTAATGAACTTAGGGTAGCTATTTCGAGTAAAAATTTAAGTAAATAGTTACTTTTTATTTACTATGGTTTAGTGGTATAATTAGTTAGCTTAAAAGCAATTCAATTATTTAGGAGGCTTTTCTATGAAAAATTGGTTATAAGTGTATTGGTATTATCTTTATCTAGTGCTAATAGGTTTGCGGTGCGGACACGGCAGATACAGCTAATACGACTGCGGAAACACAAAAGATGCATCAAGCGAACAACTACCAAATGGTGCAACGGCGGCAGTAAGTGTCCCTCAAAACTTTGGGAAGGGAATCGCAAGGCTTAAAGCACAGCTTCTAGGCACAAATGAGTAAGCCGAATTGAAAAAGAAGCACCAGAAAGAACATCTTTCTGAAGACGTTCTTTAGATACCGTTTCTAAACGTTTAAATTCGCCAGTAGGTGCAATTGCAATTAGTGGTGAAGTGACCTTCTATCCTAGTGATACCAACTCATCAATGTTAGGTAAAGCAAAATACGTTTACCAGAATCTAGAAAATGGCAATGCGTGGCGTATGTAATACAAATTGGGATATTTTTAAAAGCAGAAGATAAAAGCACTCATTTACCTTTTTATCGCATTTAGTACACACACACGGTGATGAAGGCTATCCTCATTTTCATGCTAAATTTTGCCTAATAGCGTAGACGAGTTATTTCAAGATGTTAAGTAATGATCCGACCTACATTCAGGAACACTTGACAGTAATGGCAGAAGAGATTTTTAGGTAAGATGAAAATTAGTTAGCGCTTTTCTTTGCTTGTCTTTTTATGGTAGGCTGTAATGATAAGGAGCTGCCGGAGAAGTCTATACTTCTTTTATCCAATTAATTTGATGGTTAAAGAAGTTGCTGGCAGAACCGTATATCGTTTATGCTCGTTGGATAAATCGGCACATTTTTGGATGCCTGATTACCAAAAGATATGAAAAATTAGCAAGGGGACGAAAATCTTATATGTAAAGTGGCGCGGGTATGGAACCGTGGCTATCTAAAGTGAAAAGAAGCATTGCCAGATTTGGAAATTGTCACGCTGTCTGACTACGTTACAAGAGAAGATAAGGATGGACATATTTTTACGCCACTTTTCATACGATTCAATCTTAATTTAGAAAAAGGCAAACGTTACACACATTCAATTTTGGGCATACGCATGAAAAATTTTTAGAAGTGAGTTTTTAAAGGAAATGACGCTAAAGAAGAGTTGAAAAAGCTGTGCTTGCCTTGAAAAAGAAAAAGCGCATCCTATCGCTCAAAAAGAAACGATTGATGTACTAAATAATGTTAGATATCAATTAGAAATGGGACATTATGAAGGCGAGGTATCATTTACGGTACCAAGTACGGGCAAGTGGACTTTAGCCGTATCCGAGTTACCGAATATGTTTACCTTATCAAATCGTTTCAGGAAAAGATGTGCTTTTCGATTGAACCTTTCTTTAGTGTTGGAAACAAAGACACCGATGGCAGAGGGTGTTGATCCACACACGTTCTTATCGGCATTATGCTAAAGATTATGCTAAAGCAATCGATGAAACACCACAAAAGATTTATCCCGAAAAAGTAGGCAATTTGAAGACAATAAAATTGTTTGTACGCAATCTTGTGCAGTTAGAACGTCAGTATCAAGACAAATTTAAAACGACACAACGGAAGACTGGTAACGCATGGGGCCTTTGGTTATCTCGCAAAATGAATTTGGCTTAAAAACAGGAGGCAATTCAGGTACAAACTTCGAAGACAGACCGAGTTTAAAAGGCGATTAAGGATAATATCGACCTAGCTAAAAAGCAGGCATTCATACCGTTTTTATGAACGGTGGTGGCGAGTGAAAAAGGTGCTGATGTTGTTGCCAGTGAAATCGGTGGTAAAAGTGATACCTTAGATACAATGGAATTTTTACCAAATGACGAAAAAGATAGCGTAAAAACTTATGAAGATATTTTTAAAAGATAACTTAGAAAAGATGTATAACTCGTTAAAGGAGAATCAGTGATGTTAGAGATTTCTAATCTCTTTTTCTTATGGAGATGTAAAGGTTATAGAGCATTTAGATTTCGCTTTAGGGAATTTGTGCTGATTTCAGGTGCTAATGGTTCTGGAAAAATCAACACTATTTAAATTGATTTTAGACGAGTTTGAAACTTATAGTGGTAAGATAAATTTTTCAAAGATGCGATGATAGGGTATGTTCCTCAACTTCAGACAACGCAAGGTATTACTTTTCCGATTTCGGTAGAAGAATTTGTTGTTTATGCACTTTATCGTGAATTTGGTTTTAGTTAAATTACCACGAAAAACATTATTTAAAAAGCAAGAGAAGTCATGGCCAAGTTGGAATTATTGCCTTATAAAGATAAGGCTTTAAAGGAGTTGTCTGGTGGTTTAAAAACAGAGAGCATACATTGCCAGAGCTATGGTTACTTCGCCTAATTTTTATTTGTTTGACGAACCGACCGTTGGTATAGATGAAATGAGTAAGAGAAAGTTTTTGATATTTTTAAAAGACTTAAAAAGATGAGCAAAGTATTTTAATGATAAGTCATGAAGTAGAAGAACTATTGACCTCTTGTCCAATTGATTCTCATTATGAGATGAAAGGAGGCAAGATGATACGATGCTAATGTTTGCTTTTATGCAGCGTGCGTTGATTTGTGGTGCTCTACTTTCAATTACTATTGCATCAATAGGTGTTTTTATGATCAATCGCATAAGACAAGTATGTTGGGGAGAGGCGATGAGTCACGTTTCCCTATCCGGTGTGGCGGTTGGTTTGATTTTTAGGTTGCAATCCCGTCATTGGTGCAATCATTGCTTGTGCGATTGCAGGGCTATCTATTGAAAAAAGTGAGGAAACATTTTCCTTTACAAGGCGATATGGCAACAGCTGTATCACTAGCCTTGGTTTAGGGGTTTGCTGGTATTCTCTCTGCTTTTCATTCCAGGTGGAATGTCTCAGAAAGCTATCTCTTTTGGTAGTGTTACATCGGTAACGCGCTTTGATGTCATTTTGTCGATTGCTCTATTTTTAATCGTGGTGATTTTTGTACAACGGTATATACTTAGGTGCAATAATTAATTTAGTGATAGATGAAAAACACGCCAAATTAGTGGGTGTACCAACACGTTTACTTGGTATGCTATACACGCTCTTGGTTGCAATTACGATTGCACTAGCAGCTAAAATGATTGGGGGCTTTGATAGTGAGTTCGTTAATTATTTTTACCTGTGGCAACTGCCTTGTTTTTAGCAAACAATTACAAGAAGATGATGATTTATTCATCGTTTTTGGGTTTTTATATGATGAGTGGTTTAGTCTTATCGTATTATGTAGAAGTTAGCCCTAGGGGTGCCGTGGTACTCATTGCGTTAGTAATGATGTTGATTCTCTATCTTTTAAAAAGGGTTACAGTCTAAAGTAGGTATTTGAAAAATACCTACTTTTTGCTATACTGCTATTTGAGGGGAGAATGTTTTTGAAAAAGGGTTATCATTTTAGGGGTGCTATTATTTTTTATTGCCTTTTTCAAGTGTTTGCAGATGAGGGTATTCCAATACTGATGTATCATCATTTACTGACAATGCTAACGCGATCAATTCACTAACAGTTTCTAAAAGAAAGTTTTGATGAACAAATGGCGTATTTAAAAGATAAGGGCTATAAGGGCACTATCTTTTGAAGAATTAGAAGCGTACTTGGATGGGAATTTAGAAAATAACGGTAGATACGTTGTAATTACAATGGATGATGGTTATCGCAGTAACTATGATATCGCCTATCCGATTTTTAAAAAATATAATTTAAAAAGCAACACAATTTACGATTGTTTCTGGTATTCGTGATCTCGGTGACAATATCGCTAGATTAGGTAAATATAAAGGCAATCATTGTAGTTTAGCTGAAATGAAAAAGAAATGAGTGATATTTTCTCTTTTCAATCACATACATATGATGAGGCATATGGTAGTAGATGGCAAGTCTTTGTTGGCCCTGGATTTCACAGACCGGTGTCAATTCAGATCTTTCTAAAGCAAAAATATTTTAGAGCGTGAAGGATTTTCGCAAAGGGTATTTTTCCTATCCCTATGGCGAGTATACTGAGACAATAAAGTCAGTGTTAAAGGATTTAAAACATCCCGATGGCGGTAACTGTTGTGCCGAAGAAAGTGACTAGGGGTATGGATAAATTAGAATTACCACGAAATTGCAATTACTGGTGATATGTCTCTTGCTCGTTTTATTGAGATAGTTTCTACAAAAAGAAGTCTCTAATGATAAGAAGAATAGTCCAAAAATAACTTGCTTTTTAAGAAGGGCAAAAGTTTTGATAAAACACCAACTTTTTAAGCTGGTACAAAAGGAAATAAAGCATTCATAATTAATAGATGAATGCTTATTTTTATGTAAAAATAAAATTGTCTTTGAAATGAGATTAATATTTTTGTAAAATAGAAAAGAAAGGGGTGCTAAAAATGTCTCTTTTAGAAGAAAAATAAATGTTTGGCTTGTGGTGGTGCCTTAAATTTTTGATACAAAATTGCAAAAACTAAAAATGCCCCTATTGTGACTCCGTTTTTGATATTGAAGCACTTAGGCAAAGAGATGAAATTTTAGAAAGAGAAGTAGGTAAATCGCCAGATGGAAAATGACTTGGGAAATGCCACAAGGCAATGAGTGGGCAAGTGAAGAATTAGAAAATAAATGCTTGTATCATTGTAAATCGTGTGGTGCTGAAATCATTGGCGATAAAGTGATGGCAAGCACGAACTGCGTTTTATTGTGGTAACACAATAATTATTATGGATCAGTTTGAGGGCGGATTAAAACCAGACTATATTATTCCTTTTAAATTAGATAAGGTTCAAGCAAAAGAAAGACTAAAAAGCACATTTAAAATAAAAAATTTCTACCGCGTGCATTTAAAGATGAAAAATAAGATCGATGAAAATTAAAGGGAATCTATGTGCCGTTTTGGCTATTTGATACAGATGTTAATGTAGAATATCGTTTTAATGTGACAAGAGAGATGTTTATAGTACAGATGAGTACAATTATCTTATAACAGAATATTATTTAGTTTCACGTTCTGGTCAATTGAGTTTTCAGAAAATACCAGTTGATGGCTCTAAAAAGATAGATGATGAACTAATGTCATCAATTGAGCCTTTTGATAACAGTGAATTAAAAGAGTTTGAAACGGCGTATCTTGCGGGCTAGTTTGGCAAGATAGGGTATGAGTGTCGATGAAAAAGAGAGTATTCGAATAGCTAATGAACGCATCAAAGAAAGTACAGAAAATCTTTTTAAAAACAGTGTAAAGGTAGGGTAATCTCCGTAGAATCTGAAAAATATCAAAGCTATCTAAGGCCAAGGCAAAAATACGCACTCTATCCCGTTTGGTTATTAAATACCACCTATCGTGGTGAAAAATATACTTTTGCAATGAACGGTCAAACGGGAAAATTTGTTGGTAATTTACCGATGGATAGAAAGCTGTATGTTAAATGGTTTCTGTTTTACACAGCGCTTATATACACCGATTGCGTTTGCTTTGATTTGGTATTTTAATCTTTTGTAAAGGGAGAAAGAAGATGACTTTCAGTTTGTACTTATTCTTTTGATAGTTCTTTTTCACGTTGCTCTAGTTTCGCAAATCAATTGCATTTTATTGACGATGCTAACTATCTCTCTAGGATGGGGGAAAGATTAAACCAAAAATTAGAAGAAATTAGTGCGAAAAATGACGTTGATGTGGTCATATTGACGGTATCAAATTTAGAAAAAGCAAACCGCATCGGATTATGCAGATACTTATTATGAAGAAAAACTTTAAAAAGATGGTATTTTGCTATATAATTAGTAGGGGTAGTAAGATTTTTGCAATTTCAACATCAGGGGTTTGGTATAAAGGCCTTTACAGATAAAGGTTTAAATATCCTGATGGAACCCAGTACTAAAAAAGCTTTAAAACAAGATAAGTATGATGAAGCGTTCCAACTATTTGCCAAAGGTGCAGATGAATTTCTTTCTAGTGCTCAAAGAGGGCAATATTTTTATATAGTAGAGCAGAAAATAAGGCAAGTAGTATGAATATTTTAATTCAATTAGTAATTAGTCTGAGGGATAGGCCTAATGGGTGCGTATTTAATGACAAGAGAGAGAGAGCGCTAACGACAGTTTCATCTCAAGTTGGAGCGATGAGCTATCTGTTGAATGAAAAGTATGGCGATACCCTGTTCAAAATGAATTGTTTTTGTATCATCTTGTTCAGAAAACACCGAAAGTTAAAACAGACAATGAGAGTAGCACGCATACGATCAGCTTCAGGAAATTTTCATGGTGGCACATCAGGGTAAATTTTAATTAAGGAGACTTATTATGGGGTTAATTAAAGCAATTACAGGGCAACAGGTGGTGTATTAGCAGATCAATGGAAAGAATTTATCTGTTGTGATGATATGCCAAACGATATTTTGCTGACACGAGGGGCAAAAAGAAAGTCAGCGGTCGCTCTAGTAATACTAAAGGCGATGATACAGTGATTTCTAATGGATCAAAAATCGCAGTAGCACCAGATCAATGTATGCTAATTAGCGAACAGGGAAAAGTGGTGAGATATTTGTGCTGAGCCGGGTGAGTACATTTTATGACACATCAAGTGAACCCTCTATTTTTCTGGCGATTTGGGTGAGACGATTCCAGCTGTGTTAAAAATATTGGTACGCGCTTCACCTTTGGGGGAGGCGCCAAAATTACAAATGGTGTATTACATTAATACGCGCGAGTTAATGGGTAATAAGTATGGTACGCCTCAAAGTGTACCTTTTCGAATTATAGATAGTGCAATTAATTTTGAATATGACAATTTATATTAGTTGTTTTGGCAGTACAGTTATCGTATCATTAATCCTATTTTGTTTTATACCAATGTGGTTGAGTGGAACGAAAGGCGATTTTTCAAGGAAATGATTGAGGGTCAGTTGAAATCAGAACTTTTTGACAGCCTTTACAGCCTGCCTTAGCAAAGTTATCTTTAAAAGGGTATCGCCTATGATATGCTGCCTCTTTATACGACTGAGATTGCAGATGCTTTAAATGAAATATTGTCGAATAAATGGCGAGAAACACGTGGGATAGAAATTATCTCCTTTGGTATTTCTAGCGTGAAAGCAAGAGAAGAAGATGAAGAGAAAATCCAAACTTTCAAACTTTAAATCCAACTTTTGCTGCAGCTCAGATGGCGCAAGCAACAGCTGAAAGCACTTACAAAGGCGGCAAGTAATGAGGGTGCAGGGTAATGCAATGGCTTTTATGGGGATGAATATGGCAGGTCATTTGGGTGGTAGTAATTTAAATGACTTATATCAAATGAGTGAGAGAAACGAAAAAGAGCCTAGAGAAGGGTACGGCTTGGCAGTGTTTGTGTGAGCGCAATCAATCAGTCTAAGTTTTGTCAAGAATGTGGTAAAAGAAAAACCGCATACCAGTTTGTATCGTTGTAATAAATGTGGCTGGCAACCAGAAAATGATAAAGTACCAAAGTTTTGTCCCGAATGTGGCGATGCTTTCGATGAACGAGATAAAATTTAAAAAGCGTGCCTTTTAAGGTACGCTTTTTCATGCATTGTTATTGTAAAAGCATTTTTAGTTTGATAGTAGATTTTTGCGTTTTTAGATGTTGAATAAGTTTAATCAACAAAAATAGCTTGATTTCTAAAAATTCTTCAAATCCAATCTTACCAGCCTTCTCTACCAAGGCCACTTTCTTTGTAGCCACCAAAGAGTGCAAAAATATCACGTGCACCAAAATTGGTATAGATTTGACCGGCTTTTTAATTTGTTAGCAACTTGTAGTGCGAGTTCTTTTTCGCCAAAAACACTTGCAACTAGTCCGTAGGTCGTATCATTTGCGATTTTAATGCCTTCTTCTAAGGTTTCGTAAAGTTTGAATGACGAGGACAGGGCCAAAAATTTCATCGGTAACAATGGACATTTCTGGTGTTGTATTGCCGAAGATAACAGGAGAAACAACATCTGTTCCATCATCTTCTGGTATTTTACCATAGATTAAGCTAGCTCCGTCTGTAATACCTTGTTCGATGTAGCTTTTAACTTTTAGAAAAGCTTGATGATTAATCACGGGACCAAGTTTACTAGTTTTTCGTCGAAAGAGTCCGCTTTCCAAGTATCAGCAAGCGTATTCATTTTTTCACAGACTAAGGCATAGTCTTCTTTTGGAATAACTAGGCGTGTATAGGCCGCACAAGTTTGACCACTGTTTGAAAAGCAAGATAGTGCAACAAGGGGTGAGATATTTGTCATAGTCGGCATTTGGTAAAAAGAGTGCAGGAGATTTGCCACCAAGTTCAGTGAAATTTTTGATTGTAGAAAGGATTCTTGACCGACGGTACGACCAGCTTTGAGTAGAACCGGTAAAAGGACCATATCGATATCTTTGTGTGAAGGTGAGGGTAGTGACCAACTTCACTGCAGCACAGTAATTAGATTGAATACACCTTTTGGTAAGCCGCTCTTTCTAAAACCTTCCGCCATATAATAAACGGTAAGCGGGGTATGTTGACTTGGTTTTAAGACGATGCTATTGCCACCTAAGATAGCTGGAATTACTTTTTTGAGACGACTTGACCAGGGGATAATTCCAAAAGTGTTAAGCAAGCAACTACCCCAGTGGTTCGTAACGGAGCTTGCTAGTTGCGGTTCCTGTTTCAAATTCAAAGTTTTGAGCGACTTCCAAATAGCTTTCAATTCTATCAAAATTACGTAAAATATGTGTTTTGTCCATTCAACAGGTTGGCCAAGTTCTCTGACTTCTAAATCGAGTAAAGGTATCTTCAACACTTCTCAAATAGTTTAACATTTCACGAACGATAGCAATACGTGTTTCCTTTTTGTTTCTTGCCGTAAAAGCCTGACTAGTTTTGGCAGCAGCTAACGGCCTTATCGACATCTTCTTTAGTACCCTTTGGCACGCGAGCCATTACTTTTTGTTGCTGACATCTAAAACGTCAATAAATGTATTGTGTGTTGCATCTATCCACTCGCCATCAATAAATAATTTTCAAAAATTCATAAGTTATCTTCCTTTCTATAGCATAGCATATTTTTAGGTAGAATAAAATAGTAATCACCAAACAAAAGATAAAAAGGAATACTTGACAAGAAACCTTTAGGTAGCTATAATTGTATGAGGCTGTAAGTCTGCACAATTACAAATAGCATCTTCACCTAGGAGGCAATATGAGTTTAGTTTATGATTTGTCAAAGGTAGAGAGGTCGGTTTGGCCAAGTATTTCCTTTTTCATTAAATGAAGAATACTTTTTCTCATAGTGGCTATGAGTTGGTAGAGCCTTTAACTTTTTGACGGCACATTCATTGCCAGACAGCTTTTTAATTAGCCTAAAAGCGACGGCTTCTGCAAAACTAAAAACGTCTTGTGGACGGTGTTTAAAACCACTGACATTTTGACGTCATAGTGCAGATTGAAGTGTTTTACTTTTTCAGGGCGAGGTGAAAAAGTTTGAAGATGATTCGCTAGAATTTGGTGAATTGGGTGAGAAATATTGGCTCTATGATAAACTGGCGTATGATTTTAGCCCACTCGTAGTGAGCTACATATTGAATAAATTACCTCTAGCACCAGTTTGTCCATCGGATTGTAGGTACTAGAGGAAAAGAAAAGCCAATTAGATCCACGTTGGGCAAGTTTGGCTCAACTGAAACAAGACAAGGAGGTGTAAGAAATGGGTGTACAAAAAATAAACGTTCCAAAGCTAGAACACACAAAAACGTACTGCTTGGTCTACTTTAGCAACTACGAAAGCAATGACCTGTCCGAATTGTCGAGGAACCAAAAATGCCACATCATGTTTGCCCTTCTTGCGGTTTTTACAATGGCCGTGAAGTTGGTAAAACTGTTGAAGCAACAAACTAGTAAATTTGTTTATATAGAGCCAGTCAAGGTCGCCTTGGCTGGTTTCTTAATTTAAAAAGATTTGGAGAAAAAAATTGTGTTAAAAAGAAAATATTAGAAATATTGCGATTATTGCTCTACGTTGACCACGGCAAAACGACACTTGTTGATCAAATGCTTCGTCAAAGTGGTACTTTTTCGTGACAATGAACAAGTAGTAGAGCGTGTAATGGATTCGAATGACCTAGAAAGAGAAAAAGGAATTACCATTCTAGCTAAAAATACTTCCATCGATTATAAAGATTATAAAATCAATATTGTAGATACACCAGGACATGCCGATTTTGGTGGAGAAGTTGAACGTATTATGCGTATGGTGGACGGCGTTCTTCTAGTGGTGAACGCGTTTGAGAGGTTGTATGCCTCAAACACGCTTTTGTACTAAAAAGCCCTTGAAGCCCATCAGACACCTATTGTCGTTATCAATAAGATGGATAGAACCTTTCGTGCGACCAGATGAAGTATTAGATGAAGTTATTGATCTTTTTATCGACCTTGATGCCACCGAAGATCAGTTGGACTTTCCTGTTGTCTATGCGTCTGGGCTAAGCGGTATTTCTTCTCTAGATAAAGCAGATTTAGGTCAAGATATGGTACCTTTGTTTGAAACGATTATTGATAATATTCCAAGTCAAAGGGCGATGAAAAAGGTTCTTTGCAAGCATCAAATCCACTTTGATGGATTACAGTACTTTTTGTTGGTAAAAATAGCAATTTGTACCGTAAAGTCGTGGGGAAGTGCTACTGGCCAAACTGTGGCATTGATGAATAGAGAGGTAAGGCACGCCAAGCAAAAATCACGAAATTATATAGTTTTAAAGGTTTAAAACAAGTTGAGATTGAACGTGCTAGTGTAGGTGAGATTGTTGCAATTGCTGGTCTTGGAGAAATTGAAGTAGGGAAAACAGTTTGCGAGGTTGGTAAAGCTTGATCCGCTACCATTTATTTCTATTGAAGAACCAACGCTTGAAATGCTTTTCCTCGTTAACAATTCCCTTTTGCTGGTAAGATGGTTGAACCAGTCACTAGTCGTAAGTTGATTAGCACGCCTAGAAAAGGAAACGAGAGTGACATAGCCTTACAGGTTAATGAAACAGACGGTGCAGATATGTTTCGTGTTGCGGGACGTGGTGAACTACATCTTTCCATTTTTGATTGATGCGTCGCGAGGGAATAGAGGTTCAAAGTATCTATGCCGCAAGTTATTCTGAGAAAAGAAGATGGTAAAACGCTTGAACCTTATGAATATGTAGCACTAGATGTACCCTGAAGATATATGGGTGCAGTAATGGAGCAAATGAGTAAGCGTCGTGGCGGAAATGAAAAATATGAGCACGAGAAACGGTCAAACGAGAGTTGGAATATCTGATTCCGTCACGTGGCTTGGTTGGTTTTTAGAACAATATTTTTAACAGAAACGCATGGTTACGGTATTATGAATGCGACATTTGAAGATTATCGTCCGTTTAGTGGTGCAATTGAGGGTCGTCACAGTGGGGCGTTAATTGTTTTTGAAAATGGTACAACGACCGCCTACGGTTTGAAATCAGCTGAAGAGCGTGGCGTCTTATTTGTTGGTGCTGGTTTAGATGTGTACGAAGGTATGATTATCGGAGAAAGTAACCGTGATCAAGACTTAGCAGTTAATGTTTGTAAAGGGAAAAACTAACGAATATTCGTTCGGCCGCTAAAGATGATACCATTCAGTTAAAAGGTGCCAAAGATTTATCCCTAGAACAATCACTTTCATTTTTAAATGATGACGAGTATTTAGAAGTAACGCCGAAAGCACTTCGTTTGCGTAAACGTTTCTTAAATGCTCAAGAAAGAGCAAAATACAATAAACAAAAACGTGGACAGTTAGTGAATAAGAGTAAAACAAAAACATACCGAGATGTATCGGTATGTTTTTATTTAAGAATAAATAAGGTTAAAGTGGTATAAGTACACCCACCAGTCGATAAAAATGCTAAAATTTTTCTATTTTTAGTATTTTTATCAATTTTATTCTGATGTAAGCGTTAAAATATAAAAAGCTTTTTAGTTAGCAAAAGAAGTAGTGTAAATAAAAACTCTAACGTAATCGTTAGAGTATTAGTTTTCTTTATGTTTTAAAGTTGGAAAGAAGGACATCTCTGATAGATGGTTCATTTGTCGAGTAGCATTACCAATCGATCAATACCGATACCAAGTCCACCCGTTGGTGGTAAGCCGTATTCTAGAGCTTGTAAAAATCTTCATCCATAGGGATGGGCTTCATCATCACCAGCGTGTTTAGCTGCCATTTGTGCTTCAAAACGTTCTCTTTGATCAATAGGGTCATTTAATTCGCTCAAAAGGCATTGCCGTGTTCTCTTCCGACAATAAATATTTCAAAACGGTCAGTAAGATTTGGATTGTCTTTTTACGTTTGGCAAGGGGTGAAATTTCTACTGGATAATCGGTAATGAAAGTTGGTTGAATTAAAGTAGCTTCTACTTTTTCGTCAAATAATTCACCTAAGACTTTACCGCGAGAAAAGATCGTCGCAATTTCTAAACCGAGTGCTCTTTGCAGCCGCTCTAAATTCATCATCAGTTAGAGTTGCTATGATAGTCAATACCCGTCTTTGACGCTTTTCTGCCATTGAAATACGTTTCCAAGGCTGCCTAACTCAATAGTATCTTCACCGTAAGTGATGGTAGTTGTGCCGAGAACTTTTTCTGCAGCATAGGTAATCATACCTTCAGCTAAATCCATCATTGTTTCACTAATCACCAAAGGCCCTCATAGACTTCGAGCATAGTGAATTCGGGGTTATGTCTTGTATCAATACCTTCATTTCTGAAAACACGACCAATTTCAAATACTTTTTCGAGGTCCGCCAACGATAAGTCTTTTTAAAATGAAGTTCAAGTGCGATACGCATATAAAGATCCATATCAAAGGGGCATTGTGGTGAGTAATAAATGGTTCTAGCATTAGCACCACCAGCAATAGAATGAAGGACTGGGTTTCTACTTCAAGGAAGTTTTTATTTTCAAGATATTCTCTTAATGCAGAAATGAGTTTTACTACGTAAAAACAAAGGTTTTTGACTTCGCTGTTCATAATTAAGTCAACATAACGTTGACGATAACGCAATTCAACATCAGTTAGTCCAGTGAAATTTTTCTGGAAGAGGACGCATTGATTTAGAAAGATGGGTGTATTCTAAGACTTCAATTGTAAGCTCGCCTTTTTGTGTGATAAATACTTTACCGCGAATACCACAGATATCGCCAATATCGGCTTTTTGAAAAGATAGTGACTGTCTTCACCGGCAACATCTAGTTTAGAATAAATTTGCATATTCCTGAAAATATCTGAAAGGTTAGCAAAACCGGCTTTACCTTGACCTCTTTTGCAAAGTAGTCTACCCTACAATTTCTAACTTCCAGTTTCATTTTTATTAATTCATCTTGATTATCAATGATGTCGTTAATGTGATGGGTTATTTCAACGGCTACCAAAAAGGGTCAATGTTTTTCATGAAGAGTGGCAATTTTCTAGACGAACATTCATCAATTGTTTAAGGCCACTTTCTACTTTAGTTTGACATACTCTCCTAATTGCTATGGACTTCAATAATTTCGTCAGCTTGATGGTGACCTACAGGGCTAGCGACTTCAATAACTGTTCCAGCTTTACTGACCGAGTAAGGCTGCAGCCAACAGGAGATTCATTAGAAATTTTATTTTTCATCGGATCGGCTTCGACCAGTACCGACAATACGATAAGTCTCCAATTTTCGTCTAATTCAATGTCTTTTACAGTAACCGTACTACCGATTAGAGATAATACTAATCATTTCTTCATCAATGAGTTTTAACGTTTCTAAGCATTGAATCTAATTCTTGAATACGACCTTCGATAAACGCCTGTTCATTTTAGCATCATCGTATTCAGAGTTTTCGCTAATATCACCAAAGTCAATAGCCTGTTTTTATTCTATCTGCCACTTCTTTTACGACGGACTGTTTTAAGTTCTTGCAGTTCTTTTTCAAGATTTTCTTTACCTTCGAGTGTTAATATAACATCTTTTTCCCATTCGTTGATTTACCTCCCTAGATAAGCTAGTAATAGCTTTCTGTTTATCATATCAATTATAGAGAGGTCATTTATTAAAGTCAAGAATAGACCGAGCTTAAGCTAGTCGAATAGTAGTATTTATGGCATACTTTGCTTAATTAAGGAGGCAATCGATGAAAATAGGTTCAAGGCAAGAAAAGGTATTAAATGCGATTATTGCATATTATGAGAAAGAAGGGTATTTGCCTGCTTATGAAGAGTTGTGTGACACACTTGAGCTTAAAAGTGTGTCAACGGTGCATTATCATATTCAGCTTTTTACTGAAAGCAGGATTCTTATCTAAAGTAGAAGGTAAATCACGAGCGTATAAAATTATTTACACGGCAAAAAGGGGACTATCATTTGAAGTCATTGATACGAGAAATATTTTAGCGATTCCCGTTTTGACGACCGATATGGTTGGAACGATGATTTTTGATAAAAATGAATTTAATGAATATTTGTATTTGCGAAGTAATGTTGGAGTAAGAAAAGAAAGGCTTTACTCTAAAAATTTTAAACGACGATTTAAAAGATGCGGGGATACTTATGGTGATTATTTACTGTTTATTGAAGCCAGTGAGCCGAATAATGAGGGATTTTGTTATTATCTTGAGTGGTGATGGAATAGCACCGGCGAGATATTATTTTGAACAAGGGCGTGCCAATTATCTGCTTTTTGGTCAAAGGGAAACCATCTATGCGGATAGTGCGATGATGATTGGTAAGGTAGTGGGTAATTATCGTGACTTGAGATGAGGCGAATCGATGGATAAACTAAAAATTTACATCAAAAATACATTTCATTGTACTGATAGCAATTTTGTTTTTAAGTCTTGGTTGTTTCTTAGAAAAGAAATCGAATACTCAGCCCTTTTGACAGTGATTCTAAAAATTATTAAAGTGTCTGATGAAGATCTAGAAGAAAAATGGAAAAAGAAAGTCGTGAAGACGACTTAAAAATAGCTAAAGAAGACTACAATTTATGTGCATATTGCTGGTGCCGTTAAAAACCCGGTGTGTATGAAATGCAAGACGGTGATCGTGTGATTCAGGCGGTAGAAAAAGCCTTTCCTAAAGATGAGGCCGAAGTGAATGGACTTAATTTAGCCGAAAAATTGACAGATGGTGAAAAATCGTTGTACCAAATAAAAAGATGCTACTTTGGCACATGATGTGTCTAATGTAGCATCTAATTTAGAAAAACAACTAAAATTTCTTTAAATAAGGCCTCTAAAGAAGAATTGAAAACGCTCTCCGGTGTGGGTGATAAACGTGCAGAAGATATTATTTCCTATCGAGAAAGTCATGGCGGTTTCAAAAATTAGAAGAACTTAAAAGAAGTGGGAGGTATTGGCGAAAAACTTATGAAATTAAAAAGATGAAATCACCCTCTAACTATTGCCAAACTTTTTGGGACTATGTCCTTGATCAGTGCCAATAAATCTTTTACAAGATTCTACTCAGAGCAACGGTTGCTAAATAATTTTCTTTTTATAGATTTTTCCGAACTTACCTTACCTGGATAAATTTCATAATATTTTTCTAGTTGCTTGTGGTGAAATGTTTGGCATAATAACGTCAGCACCAGCCATTAAAGGCAAAGCTCTCTTCCTTTTTGTGCAAGGTAGCAAGAGAAGTCGTTGCAGGTAACATAAGCAGTGGCATTAGAATGCGTGCTGTCGCTACCATTCGACAAGTCGAAGCGGATCACCCTGCTTTCCGTTTTTTTCAGTGGCGTGTCCATATGTGGTATAAAAGGGCCAATACCACTCATTTCAACATCGGTGTTTCGCATTAAAAGTAAGTCGTCGGCTAAGGTAGAATAGGGTTTGACCAGGCGGACCAACCATTGAACCACTTCCGACTTGATAGCCGAGGGAACGTAATTTTTCGTGACTTTCTAGGCGTTCTTTCAATGTGCGATTTGGACGCAAATAGGCATATAGATTAGGATCGGCAGTTTCTTGCTTCATTAGATAACGGTTGGCACCAGCCTTTTTCCATAGTGCATAGGTCGCCTCATCCCATTCCCCACAAGAAAAGGGTAACGGCAACATCTCTGATATAGCGTACAATTTTGGCAATTAGATTTTTATCATAACCACCATCTTCACCACATTGTAAAACAATGGTTTGATAGCCGACTGAAAATTGCCTCGTCTATCGTTTGAATGATTATATCGAAATCTAGGCGATAGCGATTAGCTTTTTATTGTCTTTTTCTAAGCCCACTAATATACAATTTTGTCTACAATAATTTGAAAATTCTATAATACCGCGTGAGATTGACTCTATCACCTACAGCGTTTTTCGTACTTCTGTAGCAAGATTGAATAAGTCATAACTTTCTTTTTCATTTGCCATCAGTAAAGCGATAATAGCTGTTTTGAAAGAGTTTTTCTCTCTGTGCCAATTTTAAAGCATCGTAAAATAACATCAATCTCACCTCTTTCATCTAATAGTAAGGGTATTTTTACACTTGTAAAGAAAGGAGTTTAAATGTATCCCATCAGACGCTATCAGCTTTCAGGAATTATTGCTTTCATAGGCGGTATACTTTCTTATGAATGGTGTTATCCCAAGCTTTGGAGCAGTAGTTTGTGTTTTGTTTTTGCTTGGCATAGTTTATTCTTGCAGACCAAAGAGTGGCAAATGTATTGCACTTTGCATCATTTTATTTTTCTTTGGTGGTATCTATGTGCATAGTGTTGAAATCAATCATCAATTTGACCTACCTAAGGATAGGGTTCAATTAACAGGAAAAAGTAATTCAAAAATTTTGATAATAGTTCACATTGTAAATCGAATACATAAATAATAAGAAAATAAAAGCCTAGTTAACGTATCGTTGTCTTATAACGATAAAACAACCTACCTAAAGGGAGCAAGATACGCTTTTTCAGGTAGTTTTAAAGCACCGTCAAAAAGCAAGAAATCTTGGTGGTTTTTGATGAAAAACAATATTTAAAAAGCAAAGGGATTTTTACAAGTTTAAGGCAAGCGAAAAAGGACGTTATCTGAGACCACCGTCTAGGTTGGACAGTCATCTAGATCAAACAAAAGATAAAATCAAAGCAGTTTTAAATGCGCATTTGTCACATAAAAGTAGCACTATTAGAGGTGTGTTTATTTGGCGATAAGGTAGACTTAAGTAAGGATTTTTATACGCTTATGCAAAAAATGGGCCTGGCACATCTTTTTGCTGTTAGTGGGCTACACATCGGATTTATTGCAATTTTTATTTTGAGCATATTTAAATGCACGCCACTTAATCGAACTTATTTTACTTTGTGTAGGTGGACTGCTAGTTTATATCTTTGTTGGTAGATGGTGTATTCTGCCGTCACGTGCTACTGGCTTAATTGTAATCTCGCTTTTTTTAAAGCAAAGACTTCATTATAGGGATTTGCCGACAATATTAGGTTGGTTATTACTTTGTATTGTTATCTATAATCCTTTTGCAATTTTTGATAGGGGGCTTATTCTCTCCTTTAGCCTAGCCCTAGGTTAAGTGTTTATTATCCGCTTTTTAAGAAAAAGTAAAACCGAAAAACAGCCAATAGATAGTTTTGGGCTTAGCGTGATTGCCGAACTGATTAGCCTACCCCTAGTCGCCCTCTTATATGGTGGCACTAGGTATCCTTTATAATATTATCTTTGTTCCTTTATTTAGTATTCTAGTACCGACAACCTTTGTTGCAAACGCTGTGTTCTATGTGGTGGGAGCCCTTAGGAAAGTATGATTTTTCAGGGTTATCCTATAGAAGTCGTTTTATTCTCTAAATTTTATGACGACCTACTTGGGGAGCGGACATTTCTATGTTGGTCAGCCTAGGTGGTCCTTTCTTTTTAGTATATGGGCTAGTACTACTAGTTAAAAGCTTAGCACAGAACAAGTCGAGTGTTACCCTATTTAACAGGTACCGTTTTCTGTTTCAGTCTCATTTTATTACCCAATGTAGCGTCGTCTCAACTACAAATGACTGTGCTTGATGTAGGTCAGGTTCGGCGGCTACCTATCGTCTTTCTGAAAACCGTAAGCTAGTTTTTTAGCAATACGTAAC